>Ga0164297_10000010_pt1 | contig 259419 bp, 314 predicted proteins | sample GEODES058metaG_FD_113539 | JGI IMG/M metagenome (GOLD analysis project Ga0164297, IMG submission 113539) | Dystrophic lake water microbial communities from Trout Bog Lake, Wisconsin, USA - GEODES058 metaG | ecosystem: Environmental > Aquatic > Freshwater > Lake | place: USA: Trout Bog Lake...
TGTATTCCTTTAGAGGTTTTGGGTTCTCGACAAACTACGCAGGAGCAAGGATAAGATGTTTTATTAGTCATACAAGTATTTATACATCAAAACGAATTTCTCCTACCAAATTGAAATACCATACAAAAACACATTCTTCAAAGAATACAGGGTTCAATTCCCGGCCGTTGATCACGGAACTGCCAAGGTGGTGAGTGTATTCCTATATGGTTCAATGTTGTCTATAGTGTAGTGGTAGCACCCAATCCTGTGAAGATTGTAGTATGAGATCGATACTCATTAGACAACCCAAAGTTTTGCCTCGTTCATATAGTGGTTATTATGTCCGCCTGTCTAGTGGAACATAGGGGTTCGATTCCCCTACGAGGCGCCAAATTAAAGGTTGACGTGAAAAATCGTTGACTATATAATAGTAACAGTTAGAAAGATCAATTGCGGTAGAAGTGTAGTGGCGCATGATAGTCTCATAAGCTATCGGGGTGGTTCGATTCCAACGTCCGCATCCATAATTAGGAGAAGTAAATGGCAGTTAAGAAAGCAAATCCAATGCAGACACGCACTGGTAAGACACGGTTAGGTCCATTGAATTTAACACAGTTACAAACTATGTTAGAAAAGACTTCTAAGAAAAAGATCAAGGCGCAGATTCAAAAGCGCATTGCAGAATTAGAAGCACGTAAGTAAAGTTTTACGCCCAGTTAGCAGAGTGGTAATGCGCCTCACTTGTAATGAGGATATCGGGAGTTCGATTCTCTCACTGGGCACCAGTATTAAGCCCCTTTGGTGGAATTGGTAGACACCGCGGTCTTAGAAGCCGCCGACGAAAGTCATGAGAGTTCGAGTCTCTTGGGGGGCACCAAAAGTTTTATGCGGGATTAGTTTAATGGTAGAACTGCAGATTTCCAATCTCCTGGTGAGGGTTCGATTCCCTTATCCCGCTCCAGAACACAAGGTTTACACTTTTACCTTATAGAAAGTGGGTCATTGCTAATACCAGAACGGCAGGGTGCGCACGATGGTCTAGACCATACCACAAGTCCCACTATCCGGGAGCCTTGAAAGTATCGTGGGAGTTTTATTGTTTCTTACCATATGGAAACAGTTGGACAGGGTAACTACTCAGTTTTGGGCTCGGTTGTGCGAGTAGCAAAACACTGATTCGGGCTGTTAGTATACTGGGTATTATTCCTGCCTTGCACGTAGGAGAAGACGGATCGTAACCGTCACGGTCCACCATATTATAGAGGATTAGCTCAGTTGGTACGAGCAACTGCCTTACAAGCAGAAGGTCACTGGTTCGACCCCAGTATCCTCTACCAGTTCTATTCCGCAGAATCCGAGCTAGGCGCACGGACTTGACTGTTAATCAATGATTAGCTGGGTTCGAATCCCAGATGCGGAGCCATATTTGCAGAGCGTGGGCTAGTCTAGCGTCGACGTACACTCCGAGTTAGTTGCAACTAACAACAGATTGTGAAAACTAGACAACGAGGTTCGATTCCTTACTGCATCTTAAATTTATCGTCGATAGCCGGAGCAAATCCTTTGAGCGGCTTGAGCATAAGCAAGGCACCGAGACGCAGGTGTATATTTCCGGTGAAAGTCCGGACGGTAATAGATTTTATCTCCCTCCGTAAAGGATGGAACAGTGAGCTCTCAGTTCCCTGCAAGGTAGTAGTAGACAAGAAGCAAACAGGCGTACTAGTCATACGCAATGTGCTGATTAGGTCGCTATGCAACCTCTGACAATAGGTCATGACTGGCCAACGATAGGAGACACTTGTAAAGCTCTCACAGTTTAACCGGTGGTGAAAATCCACAGGGGAGGCCAGTTTTGGGATAGACGGCAAGATCTTAAACGAGTCCTAAGTAGCGTCAGTAGTACGAAACACATTTTGCGCGAAATATAGATGAGCTCTCTTGTTCGAGACAATCCAGCAAGGCCTTTGGAGAAAAGGATAGCTGGGCGCCCAAAAACCCTTTTATGCTTCGGTAGCTCAGTGGTAGAGCAATCGGTTGATAACCGATAGGCCGGTGGATCGTTCCCACCTCGAAGCACCATTTATATGTTGACAGACGGATAAACATCTGTTATACTATGTTTTAAGATTTGGAAGAAAGCCGGTACATTATGTATTCGAGGTTAGGAGAGACCGGCAAACCGTCCGATTAGAGTAGGTAATACTGCGGTTCGACTCCGCCGATTGAATTACTGTATGATTCTGCACATACCTAACAGGCCTGTATTGGCCGCAGATCGTTTATGGAAGGTTATGCAATCTGGGATATTGCCGCGCACTTGAAATGCGCTGGAGCCTACGGGCCAGGAGTTCGATTCTGCCATCCTTCCGCCAGTTTGAAAATACGGAGAGTGGGCCGGACGGTAAGGCACCACCCTGCTAAGGTGTACACTTGTGATGAACAGGTGACAGGGTTCGACTCCCTGACTCTCCGCCAAATACCCGGTGTTAGTTAAATGGATATAACAGGGGATTTCGTATAAATAAACAATGCGGTTGTAGCTCAGTGGATTAGAGCAACGAGCTTCTACCTCGTTGGCCGGGGGTTCGAGTCCCTCCAGCCGCACCATTTAATAGAATACTTATGTATCAAAAATTAACTAACTGTAAATATTGCAATGTTTCATTACTTGAAATGACTACTTCTCGGCGAGCAAATCACTCTCGATGGTGCAAACTAAATCCTAAGCATACTGAATATATAAATGCATTAGAAATTTCTAGAGAGAATATAGTTAATCGACGTAATCAATTTATGAAGGCTAAAGAGGATGGAAGGCCGATTCCGCCAGGAACACAGACCGGAAAACCAGGTACAATGTTAGGTAAGAAGCATTCTTCTAAAACTAAACAGCGTCAAAAAGAAAAGGCACTAGCAAGTCCTCATAGAAGATTAGTTAGATCTATTCGGAAATATACAAAAAAGGACGGAACTATAGTTAGTTTAGATTCGTTCTGGGAAGAAGCATTAGCTATTCGGCTTGATACTATAGGTGTTAACTGGATAAGACCGTCGCCTATTAAATGGATAGACAATGATAACGTAACTCATAATTACTTTCCAGATTTCTATCTACCAGAGTTTGATTTATATTTAGATCCAAAAAACCCGTATGCTGTCAAAGCTCAACAAGTTAAGATACAGTGTTTAAAACAGCAAATACAAAACCTTATAATTATAACAAGTTTAGAGGATTGCAACAATTATATTCCTCAACCAGTATTGCCCTATAGTTCAATGGAAGAACGGCTCCCTTATAAGGAGTGAGTGCTAGATAAGCCGCTAATGTAGGTTCGAGTCCTACTAGGGGTACCAATGCTGATGTAGCGTAGAGGTAGCGCAACGCCTTGGTAAGGCGTAGGTCGTGGGTTCAACTCCCATCATCAGCACCAGCAATACAGTAAGATCAATTGGCTCATGGTGTAGTGGTAGCACAACTCAAAAAAATCCTTTATGTTGCTAAATACAGTAAGGAGATAATATGTTAGTTACTATTATAGAATACATGAACCAGACGAGAGAAGAAAGACGCTCTCGATTAAAGTTAGATGAACCATGCGATGAGCGCGGATTAGTGTACAGTTATCATTTAACTGGGCTATTAGCGTACTTAACAAACACAAGTATACCTAAAAAAGGTGATAACGCTATTGTGTGTCATGGATGTAACAACGCAAAATGTTCAAACCCAAATCATTTATATTGGGGATCTTATAAGGATAATCATACGGATCAGGTTGAAAATGGAACATGGGATAGTCCGTATGCTAGGGCTAAGAAAAAATACAGTACTGTTGAGATGAATGAGATATACTCAAACAATGCCAAAGGTAATAAAGGTAATAAACAACCTAGATCCGAAGAGCATAAAAGAAAAATATCTGAGTCAATGAAAAAAGTTCAGCAAGAACTAAATCCTAATTTAGGAAAAGTAAGAAACAAAGTAGAATGCCCTCATTGTGGAAAGCAAGGTGCTATGAATACAATGAGCCGATGGCATTTTGATAATTGTCTTAATAGGCGTGTGGTGAAGATGGCTTAACACACTGGATTTTGATTCCAGCATTCCTAGGTTCGAATCCTAGCACGCCTGCCAGAACAGTCCGGGAACAGCTCTCCTTTCGTAAGAAAGTGTAACTGACTATAGCTGGGATTTACCAGTGAACTTACAGGACGCTGTAAGGTACGGGCATACAGGAGGATAACTCCAATCTATTCCGGTGTAGTATAATGGCAGTGCGACGGTCTCCAAAACCGTTAGTGGGGGTTCGATTCCCTCCACCGGAGCCAAACAATGTGTTGACTTTTAGTTAAGTTGATAGTATAATGTGCTTTTATTTGAAATGGAGCATGAAATGTCAAAAGTTATTAAATCAGAGTATGTTGAAGCAGCCATGGAACAATTAGATAGTGCGGCTAAATTACTCAAAACAGCCTACACCAATCCAAACAAAAATCTTGTGTTAATATTAGACATGATTGATGATATTTGGGGGCAATTAGAATTGCTAGCTGATACACAGTACGACAAAGAAAATCCAGGTAAAGAAATGACGCAGGCTCAATATGACACTGAGCACAGTGAGCGGGTGGCTAGGATTAAAGCCCTACAAGAAGTTACCATTACCAAAGTAGACAAGGCCACATTCAAAGCCATTAGTGATGATTTATACACAGCAATTGGCAATGTCAGTGGCAAATACAATCTGTCTATTGCCTTTCCGTTATCCAGTTTCTCATTCCGTGCCTATGATTCGGAGAATCCCGAGCAGTATTGGCCACTAGGTAGAGAGTTTGATACAGAAATAAATCCATTATAGGTTGACAGGTACCATATGCTCCTGTATTATTAATGAATAGTCAAAAGGACAAAAGAATATGAACGTTACATTACGTAAAGCAAGTGCGTTACAGAACGCAATCAACGACACAATCAAAGGCATTCAGCTTAAAGTAGCTGTAAACCTAAGTGAGTTCCAAGATGCAGAAACAGTAATTTCTAAATCTCGCCAAGCATTGTTAAACAATGTTGATCGCAAGGTAGCACTAACCAAGGCATTGTATGCAATTCGCGCCTCAGTAGGTGCAGCAAACAACGCCTCAGTAGATGCACTGTTGGCACAGGTAGCACAGGTTGAAAAAACAATCCAAATCTACACAAACTTAGCTGAAACAGAAGTGCGTGAAGATGCCACAGTTATTGCAGGTAAGTTGGATAAGATTAAGAACCGCACAGCAGATGCTCGTCCAAGTTACTACGGACACAGTGACGAAGTAAACACCAGTGTATTAACACAAGATGATATTGAATCTTTCCGAGGTTTCATTGCACTGGCAAAGAAAAACAAACAGACTTTGCAGGATCAAATCCTTGAAGCAAACGTTCGCACTGAAATCACTTTAGATGCAGACACAGTAGCAACACTAACAGCAGAAAAATTGCTGTAATAGTTTTTGGTGGTTTGGCTCTAGGGCTAAAATCACCCAGATGTGAGAAAGAGACGAGGATTGGCAAGGACATCATACATCGTATGATTCCATACTTAATGAGCAATCGCCTTGAAAAGCGATCGTGTTTGCGTGTTCCGGTTATTATATAAATTTGTTTATTGCCACCGTTGAAATATGCAAGCCCCTGTGTTTTGAACATTGTCTTTTGTCAGCGGATATTATAATAATATCTTTTGTCATTTGCTGTGCCATTTACTTACTTTCTCAATCTGTTTCTTCGCACACGTGGCTGAGTGGCCCAAAGCAGCGGCCTGCAAAGCCGTAAAACCGCCGGTTCAAATCCGGCCGTGTGCTCCATAGTAATGTAGCATAGTGGCTAATGCGGCACCTTCATACGGTGTATATCGTGAGTTCGAGTCTCACCATTACTACCAGCTTTACATTAACAACCTTAACGCAACTCGGTACACGGATACCTGATCAGTGGGAGTGTTTGACATAGTCGGACCGCTGCAACACTGTGGGTGGCAAAGCCGTGCTCGTTGTTAATTTGCCCTGTTAGTTCAACGGATTAGAATTAGAGTCTTCGAAACTCAGGATGGGGGTTCGATTCCCTCACGGGGCACCAAACAAGTAATCGCATAATGTAGCGGAATACACTACGTTATGTAAATCAATGCGGCTGTAGCTCAGTTGGTAGAGCGTCTGCTTGCCAAGCAGAAGGTCACGAGTTCGAGACTCGTTAGCCGCTCCATTTATTTTGATTGACAGTTGGTAATACCTATGCTATAATATGCTTGTACAGTTAGGAAATGATATGAAACACTACGTATATGAACCAGGTATAAAGAAAATTGAAAAAGTATTACCGTATTCTGTGGCTGTTCCGCAGGGTTATAAAACTCACGCACAGGCCCTATGCCAACGAATATTAGGCAAAAGATATTGTCGTTGGGATCCAAGATGGCGCAGAGTTAATAATTGGACAGTGAAAACCACTACCAGGTGGACAGTATATGAAGATGCAGTTTGGCACTACAAAGATGGTATACTTTACTTCAAAGATGAAGCTAATACTAAAATGCTTACAATGGTATTATTAAGTAAAACCAAAAGGAGATAGTACTATGAAACCATGGATTGAAAACATCAGCTTAGAAGATGTAAAGAAAGGCTATCACCACGATGCTGGCGATAATTCTATGCTAATTCAAATCGTAGATCCTGGTGTAGAGTTTCCAACTCCTAAGTACAAGTTTAAGCGAGTATCACAGTACTTCTTCCTTGATGTAGAGGATAGAGATATTCCCGGTGCTATATTTGATGCGGCAATCACTGACGCAGACGCTATCGGTATTGCCGAAGATTTGAAATACGCATTGGCCAATAACATGAACGTAATTGTTCACTGTCATATGGGTGTGTGCCGTAGTGGTGCTGTAGCAGAAGTAGGTGTTATGTTAGGTTTCCAAGATACTGAAAAGTATCGTATTCCTAACACAATGGTCAAGCGTAAACTTATGGAATACTTTGGTATGACATACACAGAGTCCGAGCTCCCTAAAGGGGCTTGGGCACTTGACGAAAATGGAATTAGACATTATTATTAAGAATATGCTACCTTAGCTCATCTGGTAGAGCACCGGCCTGAAGAGTCGGGTGTGCTTGGTTCAAGTCCAAGAGGTAGCACCAAACAAAGGAAATAGATATGGCAGGCATTTACGGAGTTTATGAAAAATACGAAGGTCCAGAAGACTGTGATGTAGCCTATTCTAAAGTACAATCTGGCGAATGGGATCTAGCACGCTTTAAGGAATATGTGAGCTGTGTTGAGAAGATCACATGGCAAGATGCCACCGCAGATGAGAGTTTCTAATCTTGACAGAAGATGAACAACTAATGTGGGATGTGCTCAAGGCATCACCTGATGCTGATTGGGTAGAGTTCCGTAAACAGCATAATCGACTTTGGCTAACTAAAGATCGCAGAATTGTCCTGATAAAGAACATGCAAAGCGACTACATTCTTAGTTGTGTTAATATGTTGGAAGCATTAAGTCAAACCAACACTGCGGCCTATAAGGGATTGATTAAAGAATTGCGCCAAAGAGGAAGTCAGATACCTGACAACTCAATATAGAAAAGAGGATAACGATATGAACAGTACATTTAGCAGTTTGATTGGACACCGCATCAACGCAGTGTTTCTCGCCAACGCAAATGAGACCATTGTTTTCCGCACGACTGAGGGAAAGTATCTACGATTTGATACCTGCAATGATTGTTGCAACACTGTTTGGTTTAATCACATTAACGGTAGTGGCTGTGTTGGGCAGGGTGACACCTTTGATCTTATCCGTGGTGCATTAGTTATAGGCTGCGAGGATAAAGATTGGACTGAGAATAGAGCCTGGACCCCAGAAGATGGCGGCGATTACGGTGATACTATTCAAGACGGATTCTACACCATCAAGACTGACCGCGGTTATATTGATCTAGAAGTGCGTAACGATCACAACGGCTACTACGGTGGCACTGTTATGGAAAATGAAGATCTTGATTGGGAGATTACCGATCTAGAAAATCTTGTAGAGATTAAGGAAGATTTCTAAAATGAAAATTATCAAGTTAGACCGCAGACACAGAATGCGGCGAGATTTTGATATGCGATATGCTCTAGTTTGGGAAAGTTATGGATATGTTTGCAGACCATATGAAAAATGGTTAGAAAAGCAATTTGGAGTAAGTTGGTATACACATAATCCTCATTGGAAGTCAGGATACGGTAGCAATTCTAGCCGTGGCGATCGTCCAACTTTCTATGTCGCAGTCAAAGAAAAAAGTACATTAACAATGATGTTTTTGGCATTAGGAGATACAAATGAATAAATTTGATTGGGGCGGTATATTCAGCAAAGTGCCAGACCATACTCAAGAGGCACTCGAACGCTATTTCCTGTACGGATTAGAGCCAGGCAGTTTCTTACAAGCGGTATTAAGCAATGACCTGTACAGTGCTGTGGCCCGTGCAGATACTTGGAACAAAACTGCTATAGCAGAAATTGTAACTTGGATTGCTCACAACGCACCGGAAGGCAGTTGGGGACATCCTGACTATTACCGTGAATGGGTTAACAAAGGTCCTGCATTTGTTCGATTTGAAAAGAGTCGTGTTTGGAATATTTTGTCTAATGAACACACAGAAATGAAGGAACCTGAGTGGTGAAACAGAAACCAAAATGGGTTGAAACTCGAGAAGCTCTTAAAACAATGGGTCAAGAACCTTTAGAGTTTATTGGCAAAATGGGCGCCGATGGGGTCATTAATGGCTTACTACCTAACGGTGAAGAGTACGGTTGGTATAAACGTAGAGGCACTAAAGATACTAAATTTAAAGGAAGGAAAGTTTAATGGCTAAAATATTTATGATTAGCGATACGCACTTTGGACACAAAGGCGTTTGTGAATTTAAGCGTGATGACGGTGTTACTGATTTACGCCCGTACGATACCGCAGACGAGATGGATGCAGATATGATTGAAAAGTGGAATGCCAAGGTTGGCCCAAACGATAAAGTTTATCACTTAGGTGATGTTGTAATTAATCGCAAGGCATTGTCTACATTGGGCAAGTTGAATGGTGAAAAGGTTCTAATCAAAGGCAACCACGATATCTTTAGGTTGGAGGAATATACTCCGTACTTTAAGGATGTTCGCAGTTATCACGTCCTTAATGGATTGATCCTAAGCCATATTCCGATTCATGAAGCTAGTTTGGGCCGTTTCGGCACTAACATTCACGGACACTTGCACGCCAGTAGAGTTATGAAGGATGGTGCTATTGATCCTCGGTACTTTAACATGTGTGTTGAGAATCATAATTATGCTCCAGTTGAATTTGAAGAAGTTATGGAGTTAATTAGAGCAGAGGGCGGCACAGTTGGGTTTCGAGAACACAAATGGCCAAACGAACTAGTAGGGTAAGCCTTTAAATAGGGCTTGCCCTATTTTTTTGACTTATTAATCGCAGTCTGAATATGCTTGTACTAAGCGTGCAACACATTCTGTGTCACCTGGCTTACATACAATATTTGGTATACTTGGAGTTGTTTCTTCTTGCAGGGGTTGGATTGGTAATGTATCTGTAGTATTTGACATTTTGTGTCACCTTTCTAAAATGAGATTGTGTCTCTAATGATTTATTTATTAAACTACTATTGTATATTAAAGTACCAATATTGTCAACACCTTGATAAATTTTGATAAATTAGTTGACATACTATAAAAAACACTATATACTAAACAAATGAGATACACTCCAGAACAAATTATTGAATTAGCAAAAGAAGTAGAACTTACAGACAACGATATCGAGTGGGATAATTTACCTCTTGAAAAAGATCGTATCTATCAAATCCTCGGTAGTCAAACTTTTGATATGTATAGCCGGTGGACTCAAATGGAAGATAGTGATAGCGGCGAAGCTATTATGTTAGCAACCATCACTAAACTACTAGTAGAAAATTTCGTATTAAATCTTAAATTAAATCAAGGAAAATAAAATGGCTAAAACAAACTCCAGTTTCAAGATTGGCAAGATGGTTAAACTATCAATGGGTGCAACGCTTAATAAAGAGCAACGTTTAATCTACAAGAACTGTATGATTGATGCTAAACAGTCATATATTGCTAATCGTAATCGTAAACATAAAGATCCTATTGCACGTGATAGCAGCAATGATCAAAACAAAGATGCTCCAAAGGCCTAATTAATGGATTATAAAGTAGCGGACATTGGCCTAGCCGCTTGGGGCCACAAAGAAATTGCAATCGCAGAAACGGAAATGCCGGGATTAATGGCAATTCGTAACGAATTAAAACCAAATCAACCACTTAAAGGTGCTCGCATTGTGGGGTCATTACACATGACTATTCAAACTGCTGTGCTGGTACAGACTTTAGTTGCTCTAGGCGCAGAAGTGCGTTGGAGTAGCTGTAATATTTTTTCAACACAAGACCACGCCGCAGCAGCCTTGGCAGAACAAGGTATTCCTGTATATGCTTGGAAAGGTGAAACTGAAGCTGACTACTGGTGGTGCATTGAACAGACTATTAAAAATCCAAACGATCCAACCTGGAAACCCAATATGTTGTTAGATGATGGACATGATCTAACTTGGTATATCCACACTAACTATCCAGAACTATTAGATGGTATCTATGGTGTTACTGAAGAAACAACTACAGGTATTCACAAGATTAACGAAGCTATTGCTAATGGTAGTTTCCGTCTACGTGCTATTAATGTTAACGATAGTGTAACTAAAAGTAAGTTTGATAACTTATATGGTTGCCGTGAAAGTCTAGTAGATTCGATCAAACGTGCTACCGATGTTATGATTGCTGGTAAGACCGCAGTAGTAGCAGGCTACGGTGATGTGGGTAAAGGTTCGGCCGCTAGTCTTAAGGCACTTGGTGCGCAGGTTTGGGTAACTGAAATTGACCCAATCTGTGCCCTACAAGCCGCAATGGAAGGCTACAAGGTAGTTACCATGGACTATGCCGCAGACAAAGCAGACATCTTTGTAACAGCCACAGGCAATGTAGACATCATCACACATGCGCACATGTTAAAGATGAAACACAATGCTATTGTATGTAACATTGGGCACTTCGACAGCGAAATTCAAATTGCTAGTTTGGCTGGCTACGAGTGGGACGAGATTAAACCGCAAGTAGATCACGTGACTATGCCTAGTGGTAATAAGATAATTATCTTAGCCAAAGGTCGATTGGTAAATTTAGGTTGTGGTACAGGACATCCTAGCTTTGTTATGTCAAACAGCTTTACTAATCAAGTAATTGCACAGGTTGAAATGTTCCAAAACTATGCTAACTATGAGATTGGTAAGATGTATTTGTTACCTAAACACCTAGATGAAAAGGTAGCTAGTCTACACCTAGCACAGATTGGCGCAGAGCTAACCGACCTAACACCTGCGCAAGCAGACTACATTGGCGTAAAGGTACAAGGTCCATACAAACCAGAAACATATAGGTACTAAAATGAAAAGACTAGAAGGGTTTGTTGAAAAAGGTTGGGGATCAGAGTTAATATGGGCTACTAACCATAAGTATTGTGGTAAACTGTTAAAGTTTAATAAAGATGCCAAATTCAGTATGCACTTTCATGCTGAAAAAGATGAATCTTGGTATGTATTAGATGGTCAATTTATTATTAAATGGATTGATACCAGCGATGCTTCATTACATGAGCAATATCTTAATCCAGGGGATACATACCGTAACTTTCCGTTATTTCCTCATCAATTGATCTGCATCGAAGAAGGTACAATTATTGAGGTTTCTACTCCGGACAGTGTAGAGGATAACTATCGAGTAATGCCCGGAGATAGTCAGTAATGCGGTCGTAAGCAAAAGGCAAAGCTCTAGGACCTAGGTCCTAGGATAGGGAGAACCTAGTTCCCCTTGTTGGTTCGACTCCAGCCGACCGTACCATAAATACACTACAATGAACAAATTCAATTGTAGTCCAAAATTGGGTAGAGAATTCTCAATTCCATCGAGAAACGATTTATTGCCCATCATACACGAAATATCTCCCGAGATAGTTAACACCGTTATTGGCACTTATGAGCTAATATTGAAACTAGGTACCCATCTTGGCAAGAGATTTCGTGTTCATATACTACATGTTGAAAACCCTCACGTGCTACCAAACGAGCTAGATGCTAATGGAGTATATGATTCCGAAGATGATGAGCGAGGAAAGATATCAATTAGCCTATATCTTATCAATAATCCAGCAGACCGCACGTTGTTATGGGATCAAGAAACATTTGATCGTGTGGCAAAACGCATAGCTGATTGTTTAATACACGAACTAACCCATCTACATCAATCAAGAGCTCGACATTTCTTAAATGTTTCAACACATCATACTGGAAGAGAAACAGAAGAAGAAGAAGCACAAACATATCTTAGTGAGTTTGACGAGATAGATGCATACGCACGCAACATTGCAGGCGAGCTATCAGACCTAGATGACACTGTTGACCTACACAAATGTCTCGAACATCCGAGTGGTATAAGCCTTAATGTAAGTCCTAATCTCTGGGGTTACATAACTGCCTTCAAAAAAGACCTAAATCATCCTGTAATTAAACGATTATTGAAAAAAATCTATAAAAATTATCAACTTTTGACAAAAAAAGACTTGCGTTCTTAATCCTTTGGTAGTATACTAGTCTTATAAACATAATAACCAATACTAGTCGGCAGGCGTCTACAGTATAGATAATTACGTATAACAATAAAGGATCATTATGAAAAACAAAGGTAAATTAAGCATTCCAACCCGCCCAGCGGCAAAGCCTGCTCCACAAGCATCACGTCCTGCAGCACCTACAGCAAATGCTGCACCTACAGCACTACCAACTAATGCACAGGGACGACCACCGTCAATTATGATTGCTGTTCCGGCAATGGAAATGGTTAATGCAGAATTTGCACAACACTTGGCCATGGCAGCAGCTAATTTAGTAGCTAACGGTATTAGAATTAACTGCGCATTTAATATCGGTTCAGTTATTACAATTGCCCGCAGAAACTTAACAGATATCTTCTTAAAGAGTGATTTTGATTACATTTGGTGGGTAGACAGTGATATGAAGTTTCCTATTGATGCACCTATACGTTTACTTAAACGCAACAAAGACATTGTTGGTGTAAATTATCGTCGACGTCGTTTCCCTAATCCAAACTTTACAGGCATGCAAGGTACTCCAGGTGCTTATTCAGAGTTCCAAACTACTGACAATAGTCCAGCAATGGAATTAATCGATGTATTACCACATGGTTGTGTATTAGTTAAACGTTCTGTATATGAAACAATTCCACAACCGCATTATCTGCAAGAATTCATTCCAGAGTTAAATTTGGAAATTGGAGAAGATATCTACTTCTGTCAGCAGGCACAGAAATCAGGATATCAAGTATGGTGTGATCAAGAGCTGAGCCGTGAAACTGCTCATATTGGGATCTTCCACTTTAATTACAACCTAAGTGTTCCACAACAATAAGCAAAGGAAAATCAATGTTTGAAAGTATCGAAATTCGTAAGGTAAAAAATGGTGTCGTAGTTACACTTCGTAGCGACGATGAAGATGCTGAATACGTTTACGATACTGATCGTAAGGCGTTGAAGTTCATTAAAGAAATGCTTGAAACTAGAGCAAGAGATATACAGGCTAACTAAATGTTACTGTTAACTCTTGTTCTGTTTCAGTTAAAACATTGGTATATTGACTTTGTGAATCAAACTCAAACAGAAGTTGATCACAAAGGAATTTACCTAGATTGGCTTGGCATTACACATAGTTTAAAACATGGACTTGCTACTGCATTAATTGTAGCATTTACATCGGGTTATATTAATTTTGCCATAGCCGTGGGGTTTATAGATTTCTTTATTCACTATCATACTGACTTTGTCAAGATGAAATTTGGATGTAGAGATATTACTAACCCATTATTTTGGAATCAATTGGGATTTGACCAGTTCGTACATCAATTTACCTATATAGGTATTGCAGTAGCACTGGCACAACTATGAAAAAAGAATACGCAATTAAAGATACTGTATGGATACATAACGGTGAACGAGCACTTGTACAAGGTCGGGTAGTCGAAGTTATAGACTTATCCCACCTAGGTGAAGGACACTCTGCTGATCAGGAACTTTATATAATTGAGATTCCTACTGGAATTGATGACATTTACGAAGTTCGTCCATATGATCTAATCAGCCCAGATGCTAAAGGACCAATTGCGCTGTTTAGAGATACCGAAACTCGACGTGCTAATCGGTTATTTAGAAAAATGGGAATGGATGCTCCAATAGGTGAGGAAGTTACAGCATTGATTGCCGATACCCCAGCTACTGAATCTAAACCTCGACGTAAGTATTACAGAAAACCAAAGAAGTAAATGGCCATAGATGTTCGTATCCTTCCTAGAGGAAAGAAATGGGCAGTAATTATCGATGACTTTGTTGATGATGATCATTTATTATATCCCGATAATGTTGAAATTGGACTCTTACAAGAGATCATCGATTGGACTATTCAAACGCTAGAGACCTGGCCGAATGTTAATAGAGGGAGCTACGATATGTGGATCTTCCAAAAGCGCAGAGATGCAGAAAAATTTACAGTGTTATATAATTTAAAATGGGCCAAGTGAGATGTAAAGTAATCAACGGTGTAGTGCATGAAATACATCGAGTAGTTGTTCATCGTTTTGAAATTAATGAACAACATTCCAACCCTGATCTGTTTGCAAAAGGATATCTATACCATTGGCAACAATCTACTCCAGACGGACAGTTTATAACCGAACACGCTATAGATGAAATAGATTATGAAAAATACCTTGATCCATTGACCTATGACTATAAAGCTGTTATAATAGCAGAAATCGAAAAGAAAAAACTAAGTGAATATTATTTAAGATTTCCAAATAAAGGAACAGTATGAGAAACTATTGGAGTTGCAGTAAGTTTGCAGATTGGCTACGAGGCACTGACAAACTAGACAGCGGTACAAGCAAAGAGTGGAATACATGGCGGCGTGCGAGCAAACAAGCACATCCTTTCCGCTTCTGGCTAGTTGAAGAAGGATTAGATAAAGTACAGGACGTATTCCGCTGGCTTCCAGAACGCATTAATGATGTACGCTACTACTTAAACAATCGCTATGAAGCAAAGACACACGCACTATCAAGTCGGTTAGCCAAAGGCAAATGGCACGAGTATGAAGAACGCTTACTGCACTGTACCTTTGATAGCTTTGTAGATTTCATTGAAATTGAAACTGCTTGGAGTCACTGTATGTGGAGTGATAAGGATTGGGACGACTTTAATGTACCATGGTGGAGACGTCAATGGTATACCCGTTGGTTCCTCACTTGGCGCTGTCCCGAAGCAGCCGTTGCCCACTTAGAGTGGGAAATGACTCTTAAGTATGACGATGAGTGGATCAAGCAAGATGATCCAAACTATGGCAAACCTACACATCAAGCAGAAGCCGCAAAAGAAAAATGGGCATTATACTACTGGTGGAAATATGTTCGTCCGCATCGTGTAGATGCTATGGAATATTGTGGTTGGAGTGAATACTGCGAAGACCGTAGAAAGGCTGTTGGTGAAGATGATTGGATATTCGATGAAACCGAACAACCTAAAGATAAAGAACGCAGTCGCAAAATTCTAGATGCCATGGATCGTCTTGAAAAGCAATATGATTCAGAAGATGAAGAAATGCTAATTCGTCTTATCAAACTTAGAAAAAGTCTCTGGACTTAGTACTTGACCTTTCCCTCAGTTGGTGCTATAATAAGTATAGTGAGTTAACAATTGAGGGAAATACAATGGCTGAACAAAATAAACGTGTACCTGTAGCAAAAGATCAAAGTCCAAAGTGGGACAATGCTGATAAAATGACAGCATCTGAATTCTTAAAAACATTCCGTGACAGCATGGCTTGGTATCGTTTAGAAAGCACAGGCAAAGAACTCAAACCTAAAATTATCAATTGGATGGCTGCTAACGGCTACACCAAAGAACAAATCGCAGAATTCAAAGCAACTAAAGATTGGCGCAGTAATACTACCATTGGTGGTATTGCTAGTTGTCTATTAAAAGGTATGCCAGAGGTACATCCCGGCTTTAACGAAGGTCGTAATACTGCTACTTGGTTAAAATCTCGTATTGCAGATATTATGCGCGGTGGCAATGATGATGTTGACGAAGAATCAGTTGATCCAAAAACACCTAAGGTTATGGCACCTGTTGTGAATATTCAAATTCGTATTCGTGAACAAGCTGGTACTATCAGTGAAGATTTAGATCATGCTATTGATTCATTTAATAAGAATCCAGAAGCTTTTGATCCAAAAGCATTTAAGATTGTGAGTTTATTACGTGGCAAAGGTGCTAAGGCAGCACAGGCACGTTATATCAAAAGCTTCTTTGAACGTGGACATGCTGAACTATTAGAGTTAGCAGGTGGTAGCACTGATGAACAATTAGTAGAAGGCTACAGTCATTTAAGCAAAAAGAATCTTAAGAAACTACTAGACTTCTATGAAGGCATTAAGGCAGCCTGTGATCAGATTGCCGCAGAAGCTAAAGTTATGAAGGCACCGCGTGCTAAGAAAACTAAACCTGCAGAAGAGTTAGTTAAGAAACTTAAGTTTCATAAGAGCGATGACAAATTAAACATCACCAGTGTTCCACCAACTCAATTAATTGGTGCAAGTGCCGCAGTAGTTTATAATATCCGTACTCGCAAGATTGGTTATTATATTGCTGTAAATACTAGCGGTCTAGCAGTTAAAGGAACAAGTTTAACTAACTTTACAGACAAATCAACACAAAAGACTTTACGCAAACCACCAGAACAGATTAAAGAGTTCAAAACAATGAACACTCAAAAACGTTTTGAAACTTGGTATGCTAAGGATGTTAAGACAACTGAAACCGTACTCAATGGTCGCTTTAACGAAGATACGGTAATTTTGAAAGTATACAAATAATGCCAATAGGTTGGGATGAAGTACAACGTATAAAACGTGTAGAGGCCAAGGCTAACGAACTTGGGTTTATGTTTAGTACAGGCAGCTATTCTTATGGGAAAGATGTTATTAGTTATATTTGTCTAAAGCCCAAGGATACATGCTTACCACATTATAGTCGCGGTGCCGAACTATTTACAGGCACACTCGATGATATTAATACCTGGTTGCGTGGTATTGAATGGGCTCGTAACTATGACGAGATGCTTAAACTATCTAACAGTAAGAAGCGTGAAGCTAAAGAGCAAGTTGAAAAGAATAAGCAACTAATGAAAACTCTTAAAACTGGTAAGTTGGTACAAGGTATCAATCCGGGCAGATCGCTTGAAGAAGCATATGATGAAGATTACGATGATGAAGAGTATGATGATTCATTGCCTTTCTAATAGTCGCGACCTTGTGCAGGATCTAAAAGCATCCGAGCTAATTGTAGCTAAATGCCGTGAGGATCGATATGCTCAAAATCTATACGCAGCCTTGTGTAATATGCAGTGGCAGCGTACAACTCCATGGATCAAAACTGCAGGCGAACTTGCAGTGTTAGATGATTCTTCTTTGTGGTCATGTACTTGGCGCTCAGCAGGTGGTATTGTAGCAGAACTACAGGGTCGAGGTGATTACCTAAGTTGGTACTGTAGTGGCATGGGACGTGGATACTCGCCTGATGACGAAATAGAGGAAGGCTTTGTCAGTGAAAGCACTGTAACAGATGAAATACGTAGTGATCTAGCTAGTTTAGGATGGTACCCAGTGCCTTGGAAGGATTAAATGTTTAAACCAAAACTAATTAGACGTAAGGTCGCAAGAGAAAAGTTAATGATGAATAATCCTAACTTCTATCGTCCGGTGATTAGAGCGCAGTACGGCACTGAGATTTACTATCGTTGGAACTGGTGGGGATTGTTTGATCGTAAAATCAAAACAGTTTGGCAGCATCAAAAAGATTGGGGTATTCAATGAAGAAGTTCGTAGGTTATATAGCAAGTTGGACACTATATTGGTTAGGTGATTTAGTCAGTAAACCTATGCATTGGACTTATGGATATCGTTTATATCCAGTGTATAATCGCTTGATGATTTGGAGTACTGACGTACAAGATTGGGCCAATGTTAACGGCCCGTGGAGTGAAGAGGGGAAAAAATAATGGCAACATATCAAAGTTTTTCATTTAGTGTAGAAGAATACGCAGAAGAAATGACAGCACAGACTCACCGTACTATAGATTGGATGGTGAATAACGGCTATATTGACAAAGAAACTTGGGATATACTAACAGGTACATTAGTAGTTACTCCTATATCAAATAAGAAAGGGTGGGGTAAGAAAATCCTGCAGAGATTCTTTGGTAAGAAAGACCCAGATGGGCAAACATTTGTCTTTCCGATTGTGCAGTTAGAAGAATAGTATATGGGCCCAACAGATAACCCGGAACCAAAAGGTAAACCAAATTTATCAGTAGTAAAAAATATTAATCAACCTAAGGAAGAAAAATGAACCAAGCATCACTAGTACCAATGGTAGTTGAAAAAACAGGTCAAGGCGAGCGTGCTTTTGATATCTTTTCAAGACTGTTAAATGAACGTATTGTATTCTTAAATGGTCCTGTAGATGATCACTCAGCTAATCTTGTGGTAGCACAGTTACTACATCTTGAAAGTAGCGACAGCGACAAGGATATTCACTTGTATATTAACAGTCCAGGCGGTAGTGTTACTGCTGGATTAAGTATCTATGATGTTATGCAGTTTGTTAAACCAGATGTGGCAACTTACGTAATGGGACAGGCCTGTTCAATGGGCAGTTTCCTTGCACAAGCGGGCGCCAAAGGCAAGCGTTTTGTTCTGCCAGAAAGCCGTACAATGATTCACCGTGTTAGTTCAGGTACTCCCGGCACACGTGGTTCAGTACACGTACAAGAACTACAGTTTGAAGATGCTGTACGTAGCATGGAAGAAAGCCGTCGATTAAACGAACGCCTAACAGAATTGTATGTACGTCATAATACTGCGGGCAAACAATACGATGAGCTATTTGAAACAATGAAGTTTGATACATTCTTATCAGCAGAAGAAGCAGTAGCCTATGGTCTTGCTGATAAGGTGGTTGCTTCTCGTTAATATGAAAGCGGTATTAGGTATTACATTAGTTGGACTGTTATTAGTCAGCAGTCCAGCTGATGCTAAACACCGTAAGGTCTGCGCCTTGCCTCAGAATAAGATTCTTGCCACTAGTTATTTGGTACAGGATTTAGATTCGGGCGAAGTGCTGGTAGAAAAGAATAGCTCAGAAGTGCGCAGTATTGCCTCTATAACCAAACTAATGACTGCTATTGTGGTATTAGATGCCCAACAAGATCTTAATGAACCAATTGAAGTACGACCGCTAACGGGGGTACACTCTAGAATTGTACATCAAACCCTTACCCGAGGTGATTTACTATTGTTGGCTCTAATGAGTTCAGATAATCTTGCTGTTAAAACTCTGGCTGTAAATTATCCAGGTGGTGAAGAAGCAGCAATCGAAGCAATGAATCGCAAAGCCTACGACCTGGGCATGAATCACACACACTATACCGATCCTACTGGATTAGATGAAACTAACGTGAGCAATAGTAAGGATCTTTCGAGGTTATTAAACGTAGCAGAAACCTATCCTTATATATCTTATGCCAGTACCAATCCTAGTAAAGAGTTTGAAGTTCCGGGAAAAAGGCATCCTATTACGCTGTTTTTTCATACAACCAACCGACTGGTAACATCTATCCCCGATATTGTGGTAAGTAAAACAGGTTGGATCAACCGCAGCGGTGGATGCTTGATTATGAACATACACGACCAAGGTCGGCGCCTAGCTGTAGTCCTGCTAAATAGTAGAAACACTCATACTCGTCTGCGAGATGGTGAACTACTATACGGACTACAACATGGTAAAAATATTTGAATTTAGCGGCAATGACATCAACGGTGGAACAATTACTAATTTTGCCAGCACGGGCATAACTGATAATAGTACTAAGCAATCTTTAGTTGTCGAAGACGACAAGATCACAGTTAAAACAGCAACTATTGACACACTTAATCAAGGCATTACCATCAAAGGCGATGTTAAGATCTATGGTATATTAGATGCTGGATTTGTTCGTACTACAGAATTCATTACCAATCAACGCTACGAAAAACAATACCTAGAATTTTCTAATCCCAGCGGTGAATCAGCAGGTACTGGACTACTTTGGTTAGGTGCTCAAAATCGTCAATTCGTATTCATGCAGAATCCAGACCGCTTTTGGTCAACTGAAAATTTCGATCTATTAGGTGGTAAATCATACCTTATTGATAGTACTCCTGTATTGTCAGCAGATACGTTAGGACCAGGAGTAGTTAAGAGCAGTATTCAATCAGTCGGCACACTTAACAGTCTTGCTGTTGCAGGTGAAGTTACCATTGATGATCATATTTTCTACAATCCAGTATCACAAAGATTAAGCATTGGACAAGAAAGTGGCAATGGTCTATTAAGCGTCTACGATTACATCAACAACGTTGAGGTAGTACTTGATAGCAACGAATTAGGACACGGTGTAATTGGTACCTACAGCACCAAGGCACTTGACATTATCACAGATGATCAAACACGTTTAAGTATCAGCGAAACTGGCAATCTAACAATTGGTAACGAATATAAAGATAGTACAGTAACTCGCGTCTACGGCAAAATGGGCGTAGGTGTAAAGAATCCTACAGAACAATTAGAAGTAGCAGGTAACATCAAATTTGGCAATCGATTGTTTGCCAACGGTAATTCAGCTCCTATAGACGGCAGCTATCAAATTGGTGACATCGTTTGGAACTCTAATCCGCGTATTGATTCATACGTTGGATGGGTATGCATCACAGGTGGTGCTCCAGGGCAATGGAAACCATTCGGTAAGATCGAATCATAATCTGCCACTAAAATTCCCTGTGAAGCAATATTAAATATTGTTTTACAGGAATACTCATTATGGCACATATCACTCAAAAACTATCATCTTTCAGAGACCATCTCATTAAATTAAATTACGACCGTAAGGTCTGGCTGTTTCTTAGCGGAGGTGCATTCTTCGCTATTGTAGGAATCATACTTGGTTGGAATAAACTAACCGTCATAAATTCAAATGTCATTTGGACAATTATCGCACTTGGCGCTATTATATTAGCAGTTGCTTGGTGGTATTGGACTATGATGCTAATACGCAAACTACTCGAGATTCAAATTGATGTAGTTGACATTCTTAAAGAACTAACTACTGATATTAAAGTTATCAGAGTAGAAGTAAAAGATATCTTTACTAAAAATTAGCGGTCTTGGTGTCAACCCGCTTGACAAATTCTGCCACCTATGTTACAATTATAAATCATCATAGGAGATAGATATGGCTTGGGTAATTGATAAAACGTTTGAATTTGACATAAATATATCAAACAGGAGTCTGCTATGTCAAAATATTATGTGTACGAATATCGCCATCCACTAACAAATATTCCGTTCTATGTAGGTAAAGGAACAGGAACTCGTATGTACAAACACTTAAACGAAACTAAAGACAATACAGAAAATTACAAGAAGTGGGCATATATACAAGGGTTGCGAAACAAAGGATTAGAGCCTATAATAGTAAAAGTATTTGAAACTGATTCGTCTACCGATGCGTATAATGAAGAAACAAAATTGATAAAACTTTATGGTAGAAGAGATATAGACGAAAACGGAATTCTAACTAATATATGCGAAGATAATAGGCCACCTAAGACTACTGGACCCAGAAGTGAAGAAACAAAATTAAAGATGTCTCTTGCTAAAAAAGGAAAACCCAACCATCAATTAGGGTTAAAGAGGTCTAAAGAAACTAAACAGAAAATAAGTTTAGCCAATAAGGGCAAGCCCGGCACAATGACAGGCAAAACACACACTGAAGAAACTAAACAGAAAATTGCTAACTCAAATAAAGAAGCGTGGACAGAAGAAAAGAGAGAAGAAGCAAGTAACCGAATGTTAGGTAAACAGTTTACAGAAGAACACAAACAGAAATTGTCAGAGTCGCATAAAGGGAACATTGCGTCTGATGAGACAAAACAAAAGATGAGCAATGCTCAAAAATTAGCAAGTGTATCAAGAAGTAAAATAGTATCAGAAAAACTTAAAGGCAAACCGTGGTCAGAAGCACGCAGAGCTGCACAACTTAAAAGGAAAACAAATGGGTTATAAATTTACAATAGACAAAGAATTTTCGTTCGAGATGGGACATCGGGTATGGGCACAAAAATTAGATCGCCCGGATTTAAGTATCGAAACTGAATGTGCGTGTAAACATCTTCACGGACATTCTTATTCCATCAAAGTATTCTTAGGAGCAGATACCTTAGATCAAAGTTCTATGGTAACAGATTTTAAGAACTTAAACTTTATGAAAGAGTTCGTAGATAGTGTGTTAGATCATAAGTTTATGATCGATATCAATGATCCTAATTTCCAAATTATCACAGCTACACAAATTGCTCCGCCACTGCCAGAACATATTCCAAACTTCACTAATTTATCTTCTATAATTGACGGAGATCATTTCCATCATTCCATTAGATCACATTGGGGTGGTTTCGTATTAGTGGACTTTGTTCCCACAAGTGAAAACATCTGTAAGTATCTCAAACTATATGCCCAAGAACGCATCGGTGATTTTGCTAAAGTAACAGCCGTTGAACTTTGGGAAACTAAGAAATCGCATTGTCGTTACGAAGATTAATATGTTATTAGGATGGGGCAGTGACGCATTCACTGAAGCAGAAGAAAGAGCAAAAGAAAGGAATAGTATAAACGACAAGGAATGGTTAGAGAAAGTAGATACTGCTTTCAAAGTATATGAAGAAAAGTTTGGCCCTCAAAACAATGCTGCGGCATTTATAGATTGGCTATTTAAGCAGTACGGTATCGTACACAAGGATAAGAATTGAAAAAGATTTTAGTTACAGGCGGTGCTGGATTTCTAGGAAGCCACCTTTGTGAACGTTTAGTCAAAGAAGGGCATCATGTGTTATGTGTTGATAATTACTTTACTGGATCTAAGAGTAATATTGAACACCTGTTAGATTACAAGAACTTTGAAGTAATGCGACATGATGTGTGTCTTCCGTTATATGTTGAAGTAGATGAGATCTATAATTTAGCCTGTCCAGCAAGCCCGATACACTATCAACACGATCCAATCCAAACTACCAAAACTAGTTTCCTTGGTGCTTTCAATATGTTAGGACTGGCAAAGAGAACTGGTGCCAAGATTCTACAGGCCAGTACTAGTGAGATTTACGGTGATCCATTAGAGCATCCACAAACTGAAGAGTATTGGGGCAATGTAAACACCATCGGTACACGTAGTTGTTACGATGAAGGTAAGCGTGCCGCAGAAACATTATGTTTTGACTATTATCGTCAACATGGTGTTCGTATCAAAGTTATTCGTATTTTCAACACATACGGTCCTCGAATGGCCAAGGCAGACGGTCGTGTAGTCAGCAACTTTATTGTACAGGCCTTAGAAGGTAAAGACCTTACTATCTACGGTAACGGTGACCAAACCCGTAGTTTCTGTTATGTAGATGATCTAGTTGAAGGAATTATTCGTATGATGGCCACTGATGATACTGTGTTAGGTCCTGTTAATTTAGGTAATCCAAACGAATTTACCATTAGAGAGCTTGCTGAAAATGTACTGGCACTTACTGGCGGTAACAACAAACTTGTACAAGAACCACTGCCTAGCGATGATCCTCAACAACGACAACCAAATATAGACCGTGCTAAACAGTTATTAAATTGGGCGCCTACTATTCAATTGAAAGACGGATTGATCAAAACGATTGAGTACTTTCGTACAGTTACTTGACAAAACCAATAGAGCATGTTATAATGTTTTATACTGTTAATTACAAGGCGTTAAATGGATCCTATTAAATTTCGATATATACCTCCAAGTGGCAAATGGAATAGACTATTTGAAGCACAGAGAATATTAAACCTATCGGCTCAGCTAATAGAGCTTGATAGATTAGAACCAATTACTAACTTTACAGATGCATTGGCAGTCATTGCTGATATTAAGGATACACTTTGAAAAAAATTGGCTTTGCTTGTAAGTGGATTGACAGTACAGATCAGGTTAATGGTATTAAACCTACAGATGATGCTAAACAGTACAATACTGGTAGCACTACTGTGGCTTGGCTTAATCGACAAACACGTGATGTAGCTGAACAAAAGCTATGGGACCTAATGGTCCAAAATATCGAAAGTACACATAAATTAATCAACAAGGTTGGAGCATTAGATGAATCGCTTAGGATGGTTCGTATCAGCAGTGATATATTACCAGTATATACAGAGTCTACTTGGAGTTATTTTTGGCGCCGCCCTGACGTCCGCAATTATTGTGAACAAGCGTTCGCTCAAGTGGGTAGCAGTGCTCGTAGCCTTGGGGTGCGCTTATCTTTTCATCCGGGTCAATTCACTGTTTTGGCAAGCGACAATCCAGACATTGTCCAGCGCAGCATAGAAGAGTTTGAATACCATGCAGACATGATTCGCATGATGGGCTATGGTCAAAAGTTCCAAGACTTTAAATGTAACGTGCATATTGCAGGTCGTCTAGGCTATCAAGGTATACTAGATGTGTACCCTAAACTAAGTGTTGAAGCACGTAACACTATTACTATTGAAAACGAGGAGATGAAACATGGTCTTGATGATTGCCTCAATCTTGTCGATACTTTACCTATTGTTCTTGATATCCACCACCATTGGGTCCGCGAAGGGCATTACATTGATCTTAAGGATGCCAGAATTGCACGCATTCTTGACAGTTGGCGCGGCCTGCGTCCTACGCTACACTATTCTGTATCCAGAGAAGACGTTCTCACCGCTCATTCATCTAGTACAGCTCCTAACCACAGCCTACTACTAGAGCAAGGCTACAAGAAAAGTAAGATGCGTGCGCACAGTGACTTCTATTGGAATACTGCGGTCAATGATTGGGCTCTTAGTTTCTTAGACAAGTTTGATATCATGTGCGAGGCAAAAGGAAAAAATTTAGCATCGTTTGCTCTTCACACTCGTGCTAAGGAACTTGGGCTCGTTTAGCTTCCCAATATTTGAGCATAGATTGTCGTTTCTTTTCTAATGCTTCAGGTGTATGTTTTCTACCTTTGTTTGATTTTCCTAACTCAGAAACTTGCTTCTTTCTATCAAGATTATCTACCCAATTTTTCTTAGAAGATTCTGTCCAGACTTTTTGATGTTCTTCACTTCTCGGTTTTGGAATACCTTTACAAGATTCTGATAAATTCTTTTTGTGCTCGTTGCTGCGTGGGGGTTTTTTGGTGCCTGTTAGTTTCTTGCTAATAACATCTCTTACCTCTTGACTTGGTGATTGACCATCTCCACCATATGTTAAGTTTACAAGAGATCCACCATCTTGTTTTAGCCCATATTGCTGTATGAGTTTTTTCTCTAGATCAAATGCTTCTTTTTCAGATAAGTGCTCGTAAAGAATTTGTATCTTACTATCATCTTTAGGTTTAATGTCAGCACCATTAGATCTTTTATGCGATACCCACGCACGATCTAATTTACCTTTTCCGATGTAGTAAGGTGTGTTATCTTCTCTTATATATTGATAAACGTAGTAAATATTCATATAGTTATTTATCACATTATGTGTGAAACTAAACTTATTGACAATCTAATAATTAGATGTTATAATACTAACATACGCTAAAGAAAAAGGAATAATTTAATGGCCTCTGGGTGGTGGGGTAGTCCAAACTGGGCCGCAGACTGGCATCCGTGGTCCTGGTATTCGAAGTTTGCTTGGTTTCCTCGAAAAATGGACAGCGGTCATTGGCTTTGGCTTAAAGAATACTATCACGGTCTTAGATTAATCACCGGCCCCGGCGAGCCTGTGGTCTTACATCAATATATGACACCTCAACAATATACCTGGCACTGTCTAACACAGAGATAAATATTGCTGAGCGGTCAATAGGGCATCCGAGGATCCGCAAGCTATGAATTTTCCCTATTTCTTTTTTCAGCACAGCCAATGTGGCTAAACGGTAAATCGGCGCTCACTAAACATTATGTATAACTTTATCAGACAAATAACAGAAGGCAGACTAGGAAAAACACTTGAACGTGTTAAGTTAGCCTATCCACTCGACGGCCTGGGCAAAAGCCTTAGCAAACAAGCATTAGAATATCATTACGGTAAGTTATACAAGGCCTACTGCGATCGTTATAACGCAGGAGAAGGTGATGCAGACTTTAACGAAGCTGGTGCATACCTACATTCGATCTACTTTAGTCAGTTCCGTGCGCCAAAAGGCAGCAACAAGCCAGACGGTAGTGTGTTAACTCTTATTGAAGAACATTTCAAATCTTGGGAGAAGTTCCAAGAGGCCTTTGAAAAAGCCGCAATGGCTATCCAAGGCAGTGGTTGGGTTTATCTTGCCAAAGATGGCGAAATTAAGACCATAAAAAACCACCAGATCAAAAAGGACATTGTAATCCTTGTTGACTGGTGGGAACATTCGTTTTGCATCGACTACCAGGCTGATAAAAAGGCCTATCTCAACAATCAATGGAAGATCATTGATTGGTCTATAATCAACGCTAGACTTACTTAGTTTTCTTAGCCTTTGGTGCTTTTGGTGCTGCTGGTTTATTAGCACTAGTAGGTGTCTTAACTGCGCCATTTCCGCCTTTAGCCTTGCCTTCTGCCACTGCTGGTTTAGCAGTTTTCAAAGTCTTAACAGCAACCGGAGCCTTTGGTGTACGTGGTTTACGTGCAGGTTTAGCTGTTGGAATATATGTTGCTACTGGCGTTGCTTCAACTACAGGTGCTACAGGTGCTTCAACTTTATAAGGCGCTGCCGTTGCAACAACAGGTTTACCAAATAAAAGTTCTTTAAGTTTCTTTAACATCGTGTATTTCCTCATGAAAAAATTTACTGTGTATTTAATATCAATAAATATCAGAAACAATATTCTTGATTATAAGGTCGCAATACTATATAATATAACAATGCTTAAAATAAAACATCTAACAACAGCAGTAGACGAACAAGAATTAATCAACGATATTTCATTAGAAGTGAAAGCTGGCCAAATACACGCTATTATGGGGCCGGCACATTCTGGGAAATCTTATCTAGTACATTCAATACTTGGCGTACAATCAGTCGCAACCAAAGAAGGTACTATTACGTTCAATAAGAAATCAATTGCCGATAAGAACGTATATGAACGAAGTTTATTAGGTATATTTGCTAGTTGGCAAGATCCTCCAGTTATAGACTTTGTTACTAATTTCGAGCTGGCCAAGATAATCCTTAGCGCACATAATGATCCAAGAACCCCAAATGACATTGAAAAGGATTATAAGGCATTATGTGCTAAATTAGGTCTTAGTTCAAATCACGGCCATAAGATGGTCAATCACGATTCGTTGACCGTCACAGAACGCAAGAAGAATGAGATACTACACATGTGGTTATTAGATCCAGAACTGATTGTATTGGATGAGATCGATGCCGGAGTCGAATCAGACGAATTAGAAACTATTGCAAAAAGTATTAAAACATTTCTTATAGACAAGACCAAAGCCGCAATTATTGTCACGCATAGCCAAAAGTTATTAGACATCTTAGAACCTACACATGTTCATGTTATGGTAGATGGCGAGATCCGTGAAACAGGATCAACTGAATTATATAAAAGGATCGTAGAAGATGGCTATACACAGTTTTCTTAAAGCAGAGCGTGGAGACCCGGATTGGCAGTTTAGTCCGGAAGAGTATTTTGATAGAGAATTTAAGATCCTCGATGCCGCCATGGTCGAACTCGATGAAGATCAATCGGATCAAGTAGTATTACGTCAAACGCCAACTGAAAAAGAATTATTAGCAAAACATTTAAAGATCTTTGTTCGTTCAGGTGCAACACTTGATATTAATATCTTAAATGAAATGGATGCTGAATTACAGCAGGTATTCTTGTATGACGTGCATTTAAAGCCCGGTGCTATGCTTAATCTTGGTATATATGCCAAGAATGGCAAACTTAACAAACACATTGTACAGGTTTATCAAGAAGAAGGGTCAATCTTTAGTTCATATGGTCTTATCTATAATGATTGTGCAGGTGACACCGAGATAGTGACCAAGATCATGCATCAGGGTGCAAACTCAGTTAGCAGTCAATCATTTATGGGAATAGCAGGAGGCGAGAGCCAAACTGTGTATCAAAGCATTGCAGTGGTAGATCCTGAGGGCGTTAATGCTAATATTGGCATTGAAAGTTCTAATCTAGTAATTGATCCAACAGGCCGTTGCTATTCTAAACCCGAAACATTTATCAACTCTGACTATGTTAATTCGGGATATGCTTCAGAAACAGGTAATCTCAGCTTTGAAAAGATCAGTTACTTAGAAAGCAGAGGTATCGAATACCACGCTGCACGCAAATTAATCATATCCGCATTTAGAGATCAAGCAATTGATCTTATCCCACACGAAAATATCAGAGAAGAACTACGCGACATGTACACTGACTAGTGTATCCTACAGTCTGTCCAATCACTAAGGTTTTAGTTTTAGGTAAATACCTTAGTGATGTTATAAGCCAAATCTACGGTAAATATAGCAATAGAGGACAGACATGAGTAAGCAAATAATCAAGATTGGAACCCAAAGTAATGACGGTACAGGTGATAGTATCCGTGATGCGTTTAATAAAGCCAATCAAAACTTTAGCGAATTATATAGTTTATCGGGTGCAGAGAATGGTCTGTACTTTACTAAGAATCTAGTAGATACTCCTAAGACCTTAACAGCAGATACGTTAACCAATGCTGCTTCAATTATTGGGGTCAATATACTAGGCAATAGTTTAACTAACAAGATATTAGTAGCAGGTACAGGAATATCAATTGTATCAACTGGCTCTAACATCTATATCAGCAACACTGCTTCAAACTTATTTTCCGATCCTGCTCCAACTTTAAGTGCTACACTTAATGGTAATAATCAATATGCTATTAACTTTAATGATCCTGTAAATCCTAAAGATCTTGCCAACAAAGAATATGTTGACAAAACTTCATTTGCCAGTTCAATTAATCTATTTGTCAGTCTTTCAGGATCTGACACTAATGATATAACCTTTGGTGATCCTACTTCAGGCGGCAAAGGTGGTAGAGCATTGGCCTATGCTTTCAAATCAATCAATAAAGCATGTCAAGTAGCAGAAAAATTAGTTGCACAATCTAATTTAGAATTAGGTCCTGATCAAAAATATATCACATACGGTCAGGCTAATAACGAATCTCTCATCCAAACTATTACTACCAGCACACGTATTCCGGGTAATCTTGTACTAAATGTAAACTACACTGGCAACGGCACAAATGCATGGATTGAAAATGATATCCACCCAGGTCAATATGTTAAAGGTATGACCAGCGGTGCTATTGGATTTATTGATTATCTTTCTAATCAAGGTACCAACGGAGCATACGAATCTTACGATGTTAAAGTAATTGCACAGACTCCTCCAAAGACATTCCAAGCTAACGAACCTTTAATGTATGGTAATCCGGTTGTTCTTTCGAATATTACAATTATAGTCGAGTCAGGCATCTATGAAGAGCATCTTCCAATTAAAGTTCCAGCAAATACCTCTATTCGCGGTGACGAATTCCGCCGTGTAATTATTAGACCAAAAGCAGGATTGGCCAGTACTAGTCCTTGGGTAGGAACATATTTCTACAGAGATAAGACATTTGACGGTTTGTCTGTTGCAACAACCGGAACATTAAGCGTAAATGGTAACGGATACTTTGGATATCATTATCTAGTAGATCCTACTAAACCATACGACCCTATTACCAATCCGGGAAAAAATAACGAATTACTAGATGTATTGTTAATGAACGATCAAACGATCTTGCGTGCTGTCAGCGGCCAAGGTCACGGTGGATTCATGGTGGTCTTAGATCCAGAAGGTCAAATCTTAACCAAATCACCATACATCCAAAATTGTTCAAGTATCGCTAGATCACTTAATACACAAACATTTGCCGGTGGTATGTATATCGACGGTATGGTCGGAAACTTGCAGGCATATCCAACTAATACTTCTACATTCTTTACTGGTACAACTACAATTAGCGTAACAGGATTAACTATTAGACAACCACAGGTTCCTTGTAGATTCGTTGTTAACGGTGTAGGATACGAAGTTGATTATGTAGAAGGTTGGTCAACAGACGGCAATGCTATACTACATCTTAACCCAAATAATCCAGGTGGTGTTAGTTATTATAATGGAATTATTCCTGTTAATTCAGGAACAGGATACACATCTGCTCCAACGGTACAATTTTCATCACCACAGAGTGCAGGAGGAGTTGTTGCTCAAGGAACTGCTACTGTCGTTGGCGGTGTATTAACTCAAATTAATATTTCAAATCCAGGATCTGGATATACTGCTACTCCAACTGTAACCCTTACAGGTGGTGGATATGCTACTCCTGCTACAGTAACATTATCTAGTTCAACTATACAAAAAGGATTTATTGGCAACCTACCGTCAGTTATTGAAATCGGCACTGCTGGGTATCGTTCAGCACTTGCAGCAGACTTTACACAACTTAACGATCTAGGATACGGTGTTGTTGTAACTAACCTTGCGTTCTCAGAATTAGTATCTGTATTCACATACTTCTGTCATGCTGGTTATTATGCTAACAACGGTGCGCAAATTGGTTCATCAAACGGTGCTATCAAGTATGGTGATTATGCTTTAATATCAAACGGATCTGATACGCTGGAAGTACCAATTCCTATACGATTATCTAACAGCATGATCACTACTGCTACAGTAGTAAGTCAATCAAATACTTGGGGACTATACACAATAAACACAGCAAGTGATACTACTTTATATGTCAGCAACTGGGCATACGTTCCAAATAGTCAATCTATTATGACTGTAGATCACGGCACTGCTACCTACGCCAATGGACAAGTAATTGGTAGACAAGACTATACAATCAGTAGTGCTAACACAGTTACAAATACCAGCACCATTGTACAACTTAATTTAAGTACTGCGGCTGGCTCATTAGGTGGTCTTCTTGCACCAATCGCTGATGGCACCAGCGTAATTATTAGAGCTAACAAGACCTTTACATTCTCAGGTGTAGATACTACCACAATTACAAGACCAGGTACTGCTTTAGATTTCACTGAATCACAATCGATAGCCTATCAAGTGTTAACATATGATACCGCTGGACAAGCAGCCGGTGTAGCTAATGTGGCCCTGAAAGAGCCATTTAACTACATAAGTTTAATTCCATATACTACCGCTACTACAGGAACCACTGTATTACACATTGTTGCTCCTTCAACTAGCACCGGAATAACTACAGCTATCTCAGATAGTCAACGTTTAAACAATGCAGTATTATCTGCAGATACTACAGACAACTATATATTTGGTTGGAATAACCAAATACATACTATCACAGGATTTAATTGGTTAGGTAACAACACTGCTACTATTACAATTACTCCTGCGTTAACCGCAGTAGTTCCAGCAAATGTATCAAACAATACACTATATGCCGGCTTACAATCTAATCGCCCTGCTGAAATTTCAACAAGAATTTCATTATTAAGAGCAACAGGACACGATTTTGTGGACGTAGGTACAGGTGGGCGCGAATCATCTAATATACCAAACGACATCTACGGACCTCCAAGAATTCCTCGCAATTCATCTAACGAAGTTATTCAATCTGGCAGAGGTCGTGTATTTGTTACAGCCACTGACCAAAACGGTAATTTCCGTGTTGGTGATCTGTTTGAGATCAATCAAGGCACAGGCGAAGCAACATTAAGTGCGTCAATATCATTAACTGGCATTACTGGATTAGGTTTTGAGTCTGGCGTGATTGTTCATAGATTTGACGACAGTAATAGCACTATGAATCCAGCAGGACACGATGTTGTTCCTACACAATTTGCAGTAACTGAATATGTAGATCGTCGTCTAGGATTAACAGTAGCAGGTGGTGTTAGAGGTGACAAACTAGATTCTGGTTATTTAGATTTAACTGGTATTCAAGCAATGACCGGTGCTCTTAATATGGGCAGCACTGCTACAGGATACATTTATAATCTACAAACTCCACCATATGGCATTAATACCACTGCAACATATTATGCTACTAACAAAGTTTATGTAGATACTAACGATGCATTAAGAGTAGCAAAAGCCGGCGATACAATGTCAGGCACGTTAATTCTGTCACGTGATCCAGTTTATACTGATCCGATGACACAGGCAACCACTCGTCATTACGTTGATCAATATAGACAGGTAAGTGTATTAAGTGACGTTGCTTTAAACAATGTAGCTGATACTGATCTATTAATGTTTGCTGGATCTTTAAGTGTAAACACAGCAACTAGCCAACCAATATGGAATGCTACTCGTCAGATCATAAACGTTACTAATAGTTCAACATCTAATATTGCTATTACACGCTCAGGAAATACAGCGGCGCTATCAATTAAAGCAGGTAACATTATTGATTCTATGATTAGTTCTAGTGCTGCTATTGCACAGACTAAACTAGCATTGAATACTGCTAACGTATTTGGCAATCAAGCAGGTAGTGTTGGCAATCTTGGAGTTTCTGCGTTTGATTCTGCGTTCTTTAAAGCCAATAGCGGATTTATATCCCTAGCAGCCGGTACTGGAAATACTCCTAATGCTGTTATAGTGTCTGATGGGTCAGGAATAGTTTCTTGGCAATCAATTGCAACAGTAGTCAGCGGAGCAACAGTTAGCACATCTACCTATGCTGTACAATTACAAACAGCAAGAACTATTAACGGTGTATCATTTAACGGTACAGCGAACCTTACTAATGTTCCAGTAGCCAACGGATTAACAGCAGGATCTTACCTGTTATCAAACAACCTTAACGCATTTACTGGTAGCACTGCTACTACATTCTCAGTTAATGCTTCTACAGATACTACTGCTAATACCATTGTTGCTAGAGATTCATCAGGTAACATTACTGCCAACGGTTGGACAGGCAATTTACATGTAACTGGTCAGATCACAGCTACCAACAGTATTACATCGTTTGGCGCTGACGTTGCTGAAAAATATATTGCTGATGCCGACTACGAACCAGGTACTGTGGTAGTGTTTGGTGGTGCAAACGAAATTACTATTTCAACTGAACACATGGATCGTAGAGTTGCTGGTGTTATTTCAACTGATCCAGGTTATTTAATGAACGTTGGAAGTTCTGGCTTGCCAGTAGCATTACAAGGACGGGTACCTTGTAAGGTTGTAGGTTTGATCTACAAGGGCGATATGATGATTAGCTCAGGTACTCCGGGAGTTGCAATGGCTGAAAATAATCCTAAGATGGGTACAGTAATAGGTAAAGCATTAGAAGATTACCATAGCACAGAGGTTGGTACAATCGAAGTTGTTGTAGGAAGATTATAAAATATGGCATTGCCTCAATGGATTACTCCGGCAGGATTCCTAGGAACTGCCACTGAAAGAGTACACACATCTTTTCCGTTAGCAACACAGACCACCTCTACATTTTCTGTAATAAGCGGCACATTGCCAGGCGGGTTATACCTAGCCAATACAGGAACAATCTACGGAACTCCATTTAGCGTTGGGCAAACAATTACCTCACAATTCGTAATCCGTGCAGCAAACAGCAACGGCATTACTGATCGTACATTTATTATAGATACCCAAGGAGCAACTGATCCAGTCTGGCTTACTCCTGCAGGTTATCTATCAGTAGGCCTAGGTGGTCAATCTTATGTGGTCAATAAAGAATACGTTGATTATCAATTTAGTGCGATATATGATGTATTACCTCCAGGACAAAAATTAAGATACTACATTGGCGATATGGAAGGAGACCTTCCTCCAGGATTAACATTAAGTGAAGATGGTAGACTATCTGGATATGTTACTGATACATTAGGTATCGATGTATTAGTTTCACCAGTCGGCGGATATGATAACGAAACATACGATAACTATCCTTACGATCATGCGACAGTATTCGCCGGTGGGGTGGTCAATCAACGTCCTACATTCTTAGCAAAAGTTTATCAATTTTATATTACTGTCACAGACGGGATCGCTAGCGCACGCAGATTATTCCAAATTAAGATAGAAGATCCAAGCTCGTTTAGAGTAGATACTACATTAATCGACGGTGACTCTACAATTTACACAGCAGACAGTTCTTATCTAATCACACCATCTTGGATAAGTCCTATCAATTTAGGCTACGTTAGAGCCAGCAATTATCAAGTTATACAATTATCCACATATGATCCAGACCCTAATACAGGACCTACTACCTACGATTGGACCACTCCAACTACTAACATAGACGGATCACCTAGTGTACATCCTCCGTATTTTGATCTCGACCCAGTAACTGGAGTGTTATTTGCTAGATTACCTTACGAACCTATATACAATACTCCTTATAACTTTACTGTAAGATTAATCAAAACTGATGTCAATTCAGGCGAATCATCATATCGCGATCGTACGTTTACTCTTACGATCAAAGGCAATGTTGATAACACATTAGAATTTGTGACTGCTAACGATCTTGGATCTATATCTCCAGGGTATGTCAGCGAGTTAGCAATAGTAGCACAACACACATCTACCCCTACTGCTATTCAATATCAATTGACTGGAGGACGATTGCCTTCCGGGCTATCATTAGCCAGCGATGGTACTATTATAGGTCGTGTAAATTACAATTCACAAACTTATTTTGATCTTGAAAATTACGGATTTAATGCATTTACGTTAGATCACGGAGCAACAACTGTGGATAAAGACTATGTCTTTACAGTACAGGCTACAGATGTGTATCAAAAAAACATAATAGATCAACAGTTTACAATCACAGTAGATGAATATAATATCAACGAATACGTACGAATGTACATAGCACCTTATATGTCGTCTACTGATAGAAAACTATTTGAAGATTTTATAACGGATCCTTATGTGTTTGACACATCAATGCTATATAGACCGTTAGATCCAGAGTTTGGTGTGCAAACTAATATGAAATTTGTCTTAGAATACGGTATACAGAAAGAAACTTTAAGAACGTATGCAGCCACAATGAACAATCTATTCAAAGAACAACGTCTTTTATTCAACGGATTAAAGACCGCAGTTTCTAAAGATAGTAATAGCAATGTGATGTACGAAGTAGTTTATGTAGAATTAATCGACGAAGCAAATATTGTCATCGATTCTATAAAGAATCATTTGGATGCTAATTTCTTAACTGACGAATATACCATGCCTAACTGGATGAGATCTATACAATCTTCATACGGATCTCCTCCTGGATATGTTAAAGCATTACCATTATGCTATGCATTGCCTGGCATGAGTAATATTATATTAGAACGTATTGCTTTATACGGATTTGATTTTAATCAATTAAATTTCGTAGCTGACAGAGTTTTACTATCATCAACTACTGATCACCCGGACACTAAGTATTTGTTATTCCCTAATAGGATGGCAATTCCAGGATAATCGCCTGACAATACGATTTGAATAAATATTTCTAAACAGAGGATTTACAATGAGCAGCAATATAAACACAGTCGCAGCAAATATAGACGCTACATTTCCAGTAGCAGGACAGGATAATTCTAGCCAAGGATTCCGTGATAATTTCAGTGCTATTAAACTAGCGTTTAGTACAGCAACTACTGAGATATCAAACTTACAACTTAATTCTGCTCAAGTAAATCGATCAAACGATTTCCAATTTAATGGAAGTTTATTACGTGCCAAGATACAGAATAGTGGGTTTGTGGCAAATAATAATGCTACAACCAGTGGTGAACTTGATTATAGTCAGGCTAATTATAATAAAGTAACTACAACAACTGCTACTTCTACAACAACATTCTATGTTACCAACTGGCCAACTACTGGCATATATGCGCAGGTAAGATTAGAAGTTGTTGCACCATCAACAGGTCCACAAGATATTAATTTTTCTGCACCAAATAGCGGTGTTATTCGCACTACTGCTTCATTCCCATATACTATCAACACTTCTACTACTACTGTTTGGGATCTATGGTCAACTGATGCAGGTGCTAATGTATTTGTTAATTTAGTGGGCGGTCCTTACTAATATGTTTCATCCGTTACTAGGTAACCTAACAGAAATCAAAGAACAAGACCTTGAAGTTAAGATTGCGGAATTAAGTAGAAAATACTCAATTGCTGCTAGAATGGGCGACGGTGGATTATGTAGTCAAATATTAATGGCCCTCGAACAATATAAAGCTGAACAACAGATGCGTCTTCAAGCAAAATCAAAAATCAATATGAAGAACCAAGACAAAGATTTAGATGATTTAATAAATGTTGACTGATTCTTCTGAGTTCTTTACCTGGCCAACTAACTTTTCTTGCATCTTAGTAGTCGATGATGTAATCTTACCTATTAATTACGACCTTACCGTAAGTATGATGCCCAGCAATGGTCACAGTATATCCGGTATAGGATTGACAAAAATCAAAGAGTTTACTAACAGATTTGTTCAAAATTCGGTCATAATAGATCAAAATAATGAGTTTTTGGAGCAGTTATCTACCCTAGATACTACTACCATACAACTACCACAAGAACCCAGCGATTACTTTTTTGCCAATACATTGTTCTATAAACTATCAGCTATTGCACGAGATTATTTCTCTATTCGCCAAATAACCATTGACAGCACGGTAGGTAATCGTGTAAAATATCAAGTAAATGAAACTTCCACAGCATACAAAGACATACTTGATGAAGAAGGTTGGTGGTCACGAGATGACGTTAGCACAAACAACACACAATATTTCCCACGTTGGGAAGACCTCAACATCTATGTTGCTCCAAAGTTTTCTGCGCGAGTAGTCAGGGGTGGCCGGGGTGAAACTAAATCAATATAACGAAGTAATAGTAGACGAACAGGATATCCTCAAGGGATTATATTCTGGGCAGATTAGTTCGTTCTCAAGATTAAACATCAAAGATCCTAATTTAATCCAACAGTTCAATAGCAATGTAGAAATAAACGCTGACAGTATCGATCGTATGATCGAGTATGTAGAACCCACTTGCTCGGTTGAGGAGTTCGATTTACGCAATCAACAACAATGGTTTATTCCAAAAGAATATAAGGATCTGCGCATTGAAGAATTCTTATTAGATCAATGTACTACAGAAGAACAAACAGAACGAGTATTACAAGAGTTAGAACTGTTTTTCCAGCATGACATGATAGACGTTCTAGTATGCGTTAAATACTTGGTAGATTATATGCGCAAGCATAATATAGTATGGGGATTAGGTAGAGGAAGTAGTGTAGCAAGTTACTGTTTATACTTAATAGGCATACATAAGGTTGATAGTATAAAATATCAATTAGACATAAAAGAGTTCCTAAAGGGAGAATAAAATGGCAAAACAAATTTATAGATCAATGCAGGGTAAAGAAGTAGACATGGACGCACTATTAGCGAAAAATGAAACTATGCCTGCTGTAGGTAATATTCGTGTTAACGCACGTGGTGACGAATTAGGCCCAGGCGGCAAGATTATCAAAAAACGCGAAGATGTTGTAGCGGAATATTATGAAGATAATCCAAATGCAACTCCAGAACGCAATGCAGCACCAGTGGCTCCTGCTCCTGCGGCAAAACCTGCTCCGGCAGCAAAAACTGCTCCAGCGAAAGATCTAAAGGCAACAAATGAATAGAGTACTAGGCACGCTTATTCCATTAAGAGACAAGATCTTTGTCAGCGAAATGCATTTTGGCGAAGAGAAAACTGAATCAGGTCTTTATCTGCCATCAGACGATGGTAAAGGTTCAGGCATTCATCCTCGTTGGTGTAAGGTGTATGCTGTAGGTCCAGAACAAGAAGATGTTCAGGTAGGAGAATGGATCTTGCTCGAACATGCTCGATGGAGCCGCGGCATTACCTACGTCCAAGAGGATGGTACAGAAGTTGAATTATTTCTAGCGGACAATAAGGCAATCTTATTAGTCAGCGATGAAAAACCAAGCAATACAACCGTACGGGCCGAAGCAGCAGGTGCTGGCTCAAACTTTAACTTTAATATTCCAGGTGCTTAATATGAATGTCTTTAGAGATCAAGAAAAATTCATGCGAGCCTGCGACCAATCCGTCGAAGGCTTTAATGAAGATCAGTTTAATCTTTACACAAGTTTAATCCAAGAAGAAGTAGACGAGCTTTGGGCCGCTAACGCTGCGGCTGACAAGGTAGAAACCTTAGATGCTCTTATTGACATCTTAGTAGTAACCATCGGTGCAATACATAGTATGGGTGCCGACGGCGAAGGTGCATGGAAAGAAGTCATGCAGACTAATTTTGCCAAAATTGACCGAGAGACAGGCAAGGTACGCAAGCGTGAAGATGGTAAAGTATTAAAACCCGTAGGTTGGGTTCCTCCAAACTTAGAAACGTTTGTTTCTAAATAATCACAATAGGGCTTGACAGGCCCTATTTTTTTCTGTATAATAACTGTATGAAAAACCATTGTCAGGATATTCAAATAATGTCATCACCTAACACAGGTAGTATTACATTCGCTCCTTCCGGGGATGGCGAAGTGCCAATGTTAAGGATTGGACCAGACGGCTTCTATGTGCGTGGTGTTAAGGTGCCGGTAGATGAGAACGAAAGTATGGCTGTATTCAAAGCATTCAAGCAGTGGATGGTAGAGGTAGAATTAAGGAGACCCTATTGATATTCAATAAAGTAAAAGATCTTAAAGACCAAGGCAAAAAAATTGGTATTGTGTTCAGCACCTTTGATATGTTACACGCTGGGCATATTGCTATGTTAGCAGAAGCAAAGAATCACTGTGATTATCTAATTGCTGGATTACAAACTGATCCAACATTAGATCGCCCAGACACAAAGAATCCTCCAGTGCAGAGCATTGTAGAAAGACAAATTCAATTAAGTGCTACACGATTTGTTGACGAGATTGTAGTCTATCAAACTGAACAGGATCTTGTTGACCTATTGCTTATTCTGCCAGTTGATGTTAGAATATTAGGTGAAGAATATAGAAATGTAGACTTTACAGGCAAGGGCGAATGTGTTGTACGTGGTATTGAAATCATCTACAATGAACGCTCACATTCATTTAGTTCAAGCAGTTTACGCAAGCGTGTAGCACATGCAGAAACAACTAAACTTTTAAGGAGTGCAAAATGATTATAGGTTTTATTATCTGGTTAGTATTGATAGTTCTAGGATTAATGTTTCTTGCAGGCGCTAATAAAGGCGGTGGGTGTTGCGGAGGTAGTTGTAATCAAGGACGATCAAAATGCGAGGACAATTGTGAAGATAAGTGATAACGCAAAACTGCTTATAGCAGGAATAGCCTTGGCCCTAGTAATAATAGCACCATGGATTTGGCCCGAACATCATATAACTGTTATATACGATTGCAACATTTCAGAGATCTCGCCAGACATACCGGTAGCAGTTAAAGAACAATGTAGAAAATTAATGGAGAAGAAGTAATGGCAAAAGCATTATGGGTCGAACAATATCGTCCAAACACAGTAGCAGACTATGTGTTTCGCGATGACCATCAAAAGAAACAGGTCGCAACATGGATTAAAGAAGGTAGTTTCCCGCATTTGCTTTTGAGTGGTAGCGCAGGTATTGGCAAGACTACTTTGGCAAAAGTGTTAATCCACGAGATTGGCATCGAAGATTATGATGTATTACAGATCAATGCATCACGCACAAACTCAGTAGAAGATGTCCGTGACAAGATCACAAACTTTGTTCAATCAATGCCGTTTGGTGCTTTCAAAGTGGTATTGTTAGACGAAGCTGATTACCTAACTCCAAATGCGCAGGCTGCCCTACGTGGTGTTATGGAAGAATATTCAAACACTGCCCGCTTTATCCTAACCTGCAATTATCCAAATCGTATCATTCCAGCGATTCATAGTCGTTGTCAAGGATTCCACGTTGAGAAAATTGACCAAACTGAATTTACTGCGCGAGTAGCAACTATTCTAGTAACTGAAAATATCGACTTTGATTTGGACACGTTAGACACCTACATTAAAGTAACCTATCCCGATTTGCGTAAATGTATTAATATGGTACAACAAAATACGCAGGATGGCAAATTATTATCCGCTAGTCAAGGAGATGCTGGACAAGTTGATTATAAAGTAGAAATGGTCGAATTATTCAAAGCAGGCAAAATCCAACAGGCCCGTAAACTTGTTTGTGCTTCAGCTCGTCCAGAAGAAATGGAAGATATCTATCGATGGTTGTATGACAACTTAGATTTGTTTGGCAAGGATGACGAAACTAAAGATCAAGCACTATTAATTATTAAACAAGGGTTAATAGATCATACTATTTGTGCCGACAGCGAAATAAATCTTGCGGCCTGTTTGGTTAAACTAGCGCGACTTCAATAAAAAAGCGATGTAGTTCCATTGCAGGTGTATACTACATCGCTCACGTACTATATTATTACTAATCTGTTTCTTTATAGATCGATAATATCTCCTTAACGACCGGGTGTCGCTCGATGTCTTTTGCTTCAAACCACGCCATATCAATTAGATTATGACGGTCTACTTGTTCGTATAATCCTACGAATTCTAGTAGGCCGTTTTCTCTAGGTCTATCAGCTTGGTTTAAGTCACCTGTTACAACCATACGAGAATTATCGCCTAGTCGAGTTAACAGCATTTTCATCTGGCTCGGTGTGGCATTCTGCATTTCGTCGGCGATGATAAATGAATTTTTGAAAGTGCGACCACGCATATAAGCAAGTGGGCTAATTTCAATAACACCATCGTCTAACATATCTGCTATTTCTCTTGGATGGTAGTACTCTTCGAATACATCCATAATAGGACGAGTCCAAGGTTCCATCTTTTGGTTTAAAGTACCAGGCAAAAATCCGTGGTCTTCGTCTACACTTACCGCAGGCCGTGTGATAACTATCTTGGTAATCACCCCCTCTTTTAATTGTTTAATGGCCATCTGAACACCAATCATTGTTTTGCCTGTACCAGCTGGGCCGATAGCAAACACTATACATTTCTTAGGGTTCTTTAATAGTTCTAGGTAAGTTTCTTGACTTAGATTACGCGGGATAATCTGTACTTGAGGCTTTCTTCGTAGACTTTGATTGAAGTTAATCAAGTTTCTACTGTCTTGTTGTGGGCGAGAGTCCTGCGCAAGCTGGACAACACGCTCTTTTCTTCTTGTTCTAGGCAAAGTTTAACTCCTTCTGTGAACAAAACACCTGCATAGATATTTAAGTTAACTTTCAAAAACAGTAATCAAACGCCATTAAATCGGATCGTATAAATATAAACAAGAGAGAACCATTATGCATGATATCGTAGATGTTATAAAAAACTTACAAACACTAACCGTAAACGACTCCGCATTTAAGATCCTAAAGGATTTTGAACGTGTGTTAGACGAGTTAGACATTTATGTTTACAAGAACTGGGAAGATGGCGAGCTATTAGCTGGCCCAGACGTCGGTCGTTACCTAGTCACTTGTAAATTCCTATGGCCATATGCAAGTATGCCAGATCCAGAAGGTGCAGAGCGTTTACTAGATTACGGGTGTGAAATCAAATATGAACGTACAAAAATAATGATTCCACGCAAAGTACACAAACCAAGCGACTTCCGCCCTGGCACTAAGAAAGGCAAGATTGATCCACATCCAATTTGGGTAGTGACTATCAGCATGCCTAAGAAATTAATGCAGGATATCTATCAAGGTTATAAAGAAAAAGACAGCGCAAGACTAGCCGACCTAATGAAATACGATCAACCAGAAATGACTACTGGACAAGTAGCACCGGAGACTGAGCCAAATGCAGAACCGCCACAAACAGCCTAGATTATTTGAAGGACTACGTTCTGGCGACTTAAAGAACATGGTTGATAATAGATTTACGGTAGACCAATACAAGAGCAAAATGGGACTAGACGATGATATCATTGTAATCTCATTCCGTGTTAAGGATAAATTTCCTGCTACTGATCTAGTAGATTTCATTGAAAAAGGCTATCCATCAGTGTTAGATGCTGATATGAGCACAGGTGAAGAGAAAGATGGTGATTACGCAGTGTTTATCGAATTAAAGCGTGATAAGAAGGTTGCTAAAGAATTAGATAGTATCCTTAGAGGTATGTCACAGTTATGCGATTGCAAGGATTGGCGCTTTAGATATTTCAAAGATGTTGAGTCACACGATTTCACAGTGGATGCGTTTGAACAATTTGTTCCACTAACTAAAGATGATTACCTAGCTCGCGTTAAACAGCAAAAAGTAACAGATGTTAGCGATGTGCTTGATCAAGGCCCTGCATCAGTGGCAGATATCGACGAAAGCAATAATCTTACATTTAACAAAGTATATTCGGGCGACCTAACTGTACAGTTAGAAGCTATCGGTACTTACGAAGATCTAAAAGAATCACTACAAGGTGGTATTCAATTAGATGAAGCAAGTCGTGGACAAACATTATACTTAGAAAAATACCTAGGCAATTATGATATTAACAAGATTAATAACAAATTCCTAATTAGAAATAAAGACAAAGCCGTAATCATCAGTAAAGGAGATTGGTAATGGTTCAACTTACTTGGATTTTCAATTTAATTCCATTGAGCTTCTGGCATTGGTTAATAGATCTAATGCTGTTAGCTGGAATTGCTGGCATTATTGTTAGCATATTCATTAAGGTCATTCCGTTTGTGAATAAATGGCGTTATATTATCAAACCAGTTAGTTTGGTGTTATTAGTAGTAGGTGCATATTTCAAAGGTGGATTTGTTGTAGAAGCGCAATGGCAGGCCAGAGTTGACGAAATGAAAGCCAAAGTTGCAGTTGCTGAAGAAAAAAGTAAAGAAACCAATGTCGAAATTCAAACTAAAATTGTAACTAGAACAAAACTGATCCATGATACTAAAATAATTACTAAACAAATTCTTAAAGAAAAAACAGTAGCAATTGATAACTGTAGCGTTCCAGATGTTATTGTAGTATTAAACAAGGCAGCTACTCGCCCACAATTAGATTTATCATTACCTAAGGATGATGCAAAATGAAAAGATTATTAGTGCTAATTCCTTTCGTATTATTATTAGGCTGTGATCAAGATGTCCCTGTTAAACCAGTATGGCCGGATATTCCTGCTGATCTTAAAGCCGCTTGCCCAGATTTAAAGCAAATTGATCCTAGTACAGCAAAATTAAGTCAAGTAATAGATACAGTAGTAGACAATTATAGTCAATATCACGAATGCCAAGACAAAGTAGACTTTTGGATGGAATGGTATAAGAAACAACAAAAAATCTACGAGGATGTTAAATGAAAAAACTATTATTAGTAGCATTGTTATCCTTAAACGGATGTGCGTTAGTTGATGCGTATCTAATGAAATACGATGTTATGGAATATAATCACATAACAGAGATTAGAACACTAGCCAGCATTGCTAAAGATAAATGTGATGATCCGCTGGCAGTGGTAGGGTATGCTGATAATATTGCTAATAAAACATTAAACTTCAAAAACTACACACAACATTTACCACACGACGAGCCTGCTGCCAATGCTGCAATTAAATTAAATGAAATTGCGCAAGGCCTAAATGAAAAATACAAGAATGATTCAGTAAGCCCGATGTTCTGTAAAATTAAACTTGAATCGATTGAAAAGTCAGCAGAAACAATGCAAACAACTATAGGAGCTAAACCAAGATGAGCATAGAAGAAAATCAAGCAATATTAAGTAGCATCAGCAGTCCAGATCCAGAAGTAAATGTAGCAGCAGTAAAGGCTAATCAATACACTGCAATGTGTAAAGCTGGTCAAATCAGCGGTGCTGAACTAATTGAACTATTACAAGACATTCAACGTACAGCAGCAATTGACCAAACAATGAACGACCTACATTCATTAGAAATGCTAAATGTAGCAATTAACGCACTAGTAACAATCGCACAAGCTGTATAAACTGCTAATATAATCCCAAAACCCCATCCGTTAAATACTGCTATAACATAAGGAGTATTAAATGGATGGTTTAACCAAGGCCCAACTAGGTCAATTAATTCCAGGTAATCCGTACCTAGATCACTGGTATGATGCATTATCGCAAGCATTACCAGATTACGATATTACAACCCCAAAACGCATCGCTGCTTTCTTAGCACAGTGCGCACACGAATCAGGTGGCTTTAGAGCTATCAAAGAAAACTTAAACTACAAAGCAGAATCGTTAGTTAGAGTATTTCCAAAGTATTTCCACTCTATTGACGAAGCTCAGCAATATGCAAATAATCAATCAGCTATTGCTAATCGTGTTTATGCTTACCGCATGGGCAACGGTGACGAAGCAAGTGGCGATGGTTTCAGATACTGCGGCCGTGGTTTGATTCAAATCACAGGTAAGAGTAACTATCAAGCATTTGCTGATAGTCTACAAATGAATGTAAGTGATGCTCCAGATTATCTAGCCACATTTGAAGGCGCTGTACAATCAGCTTGCTGGTTTTGGGAAGCAAATAATCTTAACGCATTAGCAGACCAAGGTGATATTCTAGCACTTACTAAAAAGATCAACGGTGGTACTATTGGGTTAGATGACCGTACTGCACGTTATAACAAAGCATTACAAGTATTAGGAGCATAAGATGGCATTATTAGATTCAGTATTAAACATGATAACCAAACAACCTAAAGATAGTAAACCGGCACCTGCAGGTTCACGTTCTGAACGCGAAGCTGCTATTAAAGGCAAAGCAGGGCTAGTGATCAATATATTTGCAGCCTTATTAGCATTTAATGTATGGTATGGCGGCGGATTAAGTTCCACAGTAATGAACAATACCATCAAAGCCAATGATATTTGGAACTTCTATCAAGCAAAGAGTATCAAACAAACCGATTACGAATTAGCAGCTCAAACTACTAGCGATCCAGTGAAGGCTAAGAAATTTAGTGAAAAAGCTGCCAGCTACGACCAGGGTGAAGAAGGCAAAGCAGCATTGTTTGAAAAGGCTAAGAAATTAGAAGCAGAGCGCGATCATGCTAAGAAGAAAAGTCCATGGATTGGTTATGCAGGTACAGCATATCAGTTGAGCATTGTATTACTATCAGCAAGTATCTTAGCAGTTAGTATGATGTTGTTTTGGAGCAGTTTCGTAGTAGCAGGATTGGGAGTTTTATTAATGAGCCAAGGTATTTGGCTTTGGTTACCAGTTTAACCACACACTATTAGGAGTAAGAAAATGGCAGATGATCAAACAAGCGTAAGCGAACAAAAGAAAGAAGATTGGATGAACAGTAAATGGCGTCCGATGATGGGTTGGATGTATATGCTAGTCTGTATGATGGATTTCGTAGGATTTCCAATCTTATGGAGTTTATTACAAGCATTACACGGCGGTACAGTAACTAGTCAATGGCAACCACTGACCTTGCAAGGTGCTGGATTATTCCACATTGCAATGGGTGCAGTTATTGGTATTAGTGCGTATGGTCGTACACAAGAAAAGTTAAATGGTGCTAATAATGGCGGGGCAACTCCGGCAGCATTAGATCCTAGTAACTTAGCAGGATTCGCAGCAGGTTCAGGTACAACATATCAACCTCCGGTACCGGCTCCAGTAGTAGTAACCCCTCCGCCTGCACCTGCTCCAGTAGCCCCGGCTCCTGCGGCACCAGTAACGGTAACTGTAGATGTTACACCAGCACCTGCTCCAGTAGCAACAACAGGATTTGGCGGCAAACCAGCACCAGCTCCTGAACCACAACCTGAACAATAAGGAAAAGAGAAATGAAAATGATATCAACATTATTAGTAGGACTAGCATTAGTAGTAGCGGTACCGTCATACGCAGAAGGTGTAGCAACCAAAGTGTGTCATGACAAGTTAGATAAGGCAGGCAAGCCTGTAGTAAAGAAAGGTAAGGTTGTACAAGATTGCAAGATGATCAAAGTACATAAGAAGTTAGAAGGCACAGTGGTTCCAAGTAAGTAATCACTTAAAGGGGGTAGGTTGACACTTACCCCTTTTTCATCTATAATGTAACTATGGATGCATATACTACATTAGGCGTTGCTCGAGACGCTTCAGACGATGAAATCAAAAAAGCCTATCGCAAATTGGCCAGCCAACATCACCCCGACAAGGGCGGTGATACTGCTAAATTCCAAGAAATACAAAGTGCTTACGATACATTAAGCGATCCTCAAAAACGAGCAGAACACGATAATCCACGCCAAGCAAATAATTTTCATTTCCATACAGGTAATATGCCTCCAGGGTTTGAAGACATGTTCGGCGCTTTTGGGTTTGGTGATATTTTTGGGCACCGAGCACAAGCTCGTCCTCAGCGCAATAGTACACTAAATTTACACACATCGGTTAGTTTAGAAGAAGCATTTACAGGTAAAGAATTAGTAGCTACCGTACAATTGCCCAGCGGTAAAGAGCAGATTATTAACGTAAAAATACCAGCAGGTGTAACAGATGGTACTGTGTTGCGACTAAGAGAAATTGGTGATGATCGCATATCAGGTGTGCCAAAAGGCGATATTCACCTAACAGTTATGGTACGTAGTTCTGCTTTGTTTGAGAGACAAGGTGATGACCTAGTTAAATCAGTTGACATTTCTGCATTAGATGCTATACTAGGTATAGATAAGATAATATCTACGATAGATCATAAGTCGTTAAATGTAACAATCCCAGCAGGTACGCAGCCAAATACCACATTAGCATTACACGGGCAAGGTATGCCTAATATGCACGATAGTAGATTTAGAGGTAGATTATTACTACGAATAAATGTTACAATCCCAACTAACTTAACTGATGAACAAAAAGAGTTCATTAGACAAGCAAGAGCTTAAATATTATTATTCACTAAAAGGAAACATTAATGTTAGAACCAAATAAAGATTTAGCACGCATCTTTGAAAACGCAATTACTGAAGCTAGCGTTAGAAATCACGAATATCTTACCCTTGAACACTTCCTATATGGTCTAGTAATGGATAAGAAATTTGCTGCCTTATTAGATGAATACGGTGCCGACGTAGGTGAACTACGCAGCGACCTAACTACTTTCATCGATGAAAACCTAAGAGACATTGCAAACTTACCAGAAGGTGCTCGTCCTAAGAAAACCAACACTATCGAACGTATGTTAAATCGTGCATTTACACAGGTGTTATTCAGCGGTCGTCAACTTATTGAACCAGTCGATTGTATGATCAGTTTGTTCTCAGAAAAACAAAGTCACGCAAATTACTTTATGCGCAAGGCCAATATTGAAAAAGATACGTTCTTAGAATTCGTAACTAAAGAAACAGATATCGTTGAAGAAAAAGAAGGCGCAAGTGAAGTATCAGATCGTCAACTTGAAAAATTCTTAATTCAATATTGTGCTAATCTTACAGCCAAAGCTAAATCAAAACAAATTGATCCAGTCATTGGCCGTGAAAAAGAAATTGAAGAACTTACATTAATCCTAGCTCGTCGACATAAATCAAACGTTATGTTAATTGGTGATCCAGGTGTAGGTAAGACTGCTATTGCAGAAGGAGTAGCACGTAAGATTATCGAAGGTAATGTTCCTAACTTTATCAAAGACCATTCTGTATATTCATTAGATATTGGTGCAATGTTAGCTGGTAGTAAATATCGCGGTGATTTTGAAGAACGTCTAAAGAATGTTATCTCAGCACTTGAAAAGAAAAAGAATTGTATCTTATTCATCGACGAAGCACACATGATGTCAGGTGCCGGCGCAGTTAGTGGCGGAGCAAATGATATGAGTAACATGCTTAAACCTGCACTAGGTAAAGGTACTATTAAAGTTATTGCTAGTACCACTTGGGAAGAGTTCCGTAAACACTTTGAAAAAGATCGCGCTCTAATGCGCCGCTTCCAAAAGGTTATGGTTAATGAGCCAGATGAAGCAACCTGCATTAAGATTGTCAAGGGCCTACGCAAGTATTACGAAAAACATCATAATGTTAAGATTACTAATCAAGCTATTATTGATTCAGTTAAGTACAGTACAAAATATATGAGCGATAAGAAGCTTCCAGATAAAGCATTTGACTTGATTGACTGTGCAGGCGCTCGATTTAAAATGCGTGATGAAGAAGGTGGCATTGTTGATCACGATGAAATCTTGTTTGAAGTTAGCCGTATTACAGGTCTTCCGTTAGATCAAATTGCTGCTAAAGAAAACAAAAACCTACGCGATCTTGAAAAGAATATGAAAAACAAAGTGTTTGGCCAAGAAAAAGCAATTGAAGTATTGTTAGATAAGATCTTTATTGCACAAGCAGGATTGAAATCATTGAACAAGCCAATTGGTAGTTTCTTATTTACAGGGCCAACAGGTGTTGGTAAGACAGAGGCAGCTAAACAACTAGCGGCTAATATGAATGTTGAACTTGTACGTTTTGACATGAGTGAATACCAAGAACAACACTCAGTGGCTAAGTTTATTGGTAGCCCTCCAGGTTATGTAGGATTTGAAGATAATGCCGGTCAGTTAGTTACTAAACTACAAGAACATCCAAATGCTATCTTGTTGTTTGATGAAGTAGAAAAAGCACACCCAAGTGTGTTAACTATCTTGTTAGGCCTAATGGACAATGGGTTTGTTACCGGTAGTAATGGTAAGAAAGCAGACGGTCGTAACTCGATTATTATTATGACCAGTAACTTAGGTGCCAGCGATGCTGAGAAGAACAGTGTCGGTTTTGGTAGTTTAGAGCGTGATGGTGACCCTAAGGATGCTATTAACAAGTTCTTTGCTCCGGAATTCCGCAATCGTTTAGATGGTATGATCCGCTTTGGCAAACTTGATCACGAAACAATGGTTAAAGTTGTTAAGAAATTCATGGACGATCTTAATGTATTGGTTAAAGAACGTAATGTACATGTTAAACCTACAGTTGAAGCAGTTGAATTCTTAATTAAGAAAGGATTTGACAGCAAGATGGGTGCTCGTCCATTGCAACGTACTATTGATGAGTTTATTAAGAAACCGTTGAGTAAAGAGATCTTATTTGGTCGACTAGTAAACGGCGGCATTGTTGAGATTGGTGCTACTGATACTGAACTTACTTTAAACTATGTTGATGTGCTGCCATTGTTGGATAAGCCAAAAGCAGTTGAAGAAAGTCAATAAAGGTAGCATAAATACTGCATCAGGATAATATACTATGCCAGCATTAAGCTCACCATTTACTTTCATTATTAACTCAGGTACTTTCACTGCTACCTCAGTCGTTATACCATCAGCGGCTTATGCACCAGATGGAAGTACACTGTTTAACTCAATACCAGAAAAAGGCGATGGCTATTTCGGAGCCGCAGACGGTTTACACACAGTAACCTACACAGTGACTCCGAATTTTGCTGGTACACTGACTATGCAGGCAACATTAGCAGTTACTCCAGTCGAATCAGATTGGTTTAATGTGGCTAACACTTCAGTAGAATATGTTTGGCCTATTGTGCCGGCAACAACTACAACCAACTACTGTAACTTTACAGGTAACTTTGTTTGGGTGCGTGCGCAGGTATTCCGCACAGTTGACCAACCAAACGGCACCTTAGAGTTTATCAACTATAACCACTAATTGTTTCTTCGAATAAAACAGTATAAATACTCCATCGGAGTATTAATATGAAATTATACGAATTTTTTGGTGTACCAACTTACGAATCAGATCCAGACAAAGATAGTCGGGATGACGTAAATGGACAAACACAAGCAGATAAAGATAAACTTGCCGACGAAGTATATTGGTATATCTTAGATCACGATCAATTACACAAAGACTATTTCGTTCCATTAGCGAAAGAAATATCAGACAAACAAAAAGCAAAAGAGTTTGATCACGGTGGTTACATTAAGAAGTGGATGCCGATGATTAATAAAGGTTGCATGGAGTTCTATAAAGAAGCTAAAATGGATCGTGATCCAAGAGACATTTTTCCTTTAGATATGCGTAAAGCATTATGTCATAGAATAGCAGAACAACATCATACTGATATAGAACAAGGTGCATACAAGACATAATGCTATTATCCGAATTATTCCACCATAAAAAGAAACTAATAGAAGGCGGCAACGTATTTGCAGGCAAGACCACCTCTATTAAGCTCGAACACATTAAACCAACTTTAGATGCGTACTTTGCAGAATTAAAACATCTGTTCCCAAAGAAAGCAGGCATATTTAACGAACAACATTTTGTTCCGCTCGGTTCAGTTGGTAAGAAAGCAGTATCAGGTGACATTGATCTTGGTGTTAGTGCCAGTGAACTTGTTGATAAAGAAATGAGCGATGCCAGTATAGCCGAATGGGGTATTGATCCCAAAGATGTTGCAGCAGAAGCAGAAGCCTTGCAAAAACGTGCTAGAAGTTCTACTCCAGAACAATCACGCATGAAAGCATTTAATAAATGCCTAGTACGTTATATTAATGCACATGCCCCGACATTACACTGCGATGAAACAAAAGTAACCAACGGTAATCTATTTGGATTATTTCCGCAGATAGACGAACAAGGCAATCACGTGGGCAGTGGTGTGCAAATTGATTGGATGATTGGAGATCTAAATTGGCTACGTTTCAGCTATCATTCAGCAGCATATCCAGAAGGGTCTAATGTTAAAGGTCTACACCGTACGCAATTAATGTTATCAGCGTTCCAAGTGGCAGGACTATCATTTAATCACGTTGATGGTGTTAAAGATAAAGCAACTGGAGAGATTATTGCTCGGGATCCAGATCAAGCATTGACCATACTAGGACAACGTCTAGGATTTAAGATAACACAAGCAGATGCAGAAGATTATTATAAACTACATAATCTATTCAAAGCAAAAATGCGCCCAGAAGAATATAGTGCATTGCTAAACATCTACTTTAAGATATTAGACAGTACTCGCGCAGATATTCCTGACGATTTACAAGACGAATGGCGCAAACGTCAATCGGCATTGGGCCTAACAGGTAAGTTCCTACCTGATAATTCAGCATTAAAGGTGAGACAATGAGCGGAGTGGCCGGGGCAGATCGCATAAAGAGTCGTAACGATTTCAAGCAATTTCTTGCTTCCTATCAAAAACTGATTGCAAAGTTTCCTGGCTTTGTGTCAATGAACACCAGCGGAAGTTATAACAGCGATCCAAGTAAAAATGATTTTGGTGATATTGATCTTATTGTACACATTAAGTCAGATAAAGATAAACCTACTGTAAAGAAAGAACTACAAGCGTTCTTACAAGCACAACCAGATACAGTTATTGTTCCGTTTACATCAGAGAAGCATGCCGGCAAACGTTCATACAATGCAGGTGAGCTAGTATCAGTTCGATATCATGATGATCAATTAGGGTATTCGGCACAGATTGATAATATTGTTGCCCTAGACGAATCTGAAGCATCATTCAAGCAACAGTTCTTAGATTTGCCTGCTGAAAAGCAAGGACTAATTCTAGGCCTAGTTAAGATTGCTACAATTGAAACAGATCCTCAGAGGTTATTCAAAAGCCTGGGCATTACTGCACCGGTGCTTACACAACCAAATGAAGAATACGAGTTTAATCTAAGCTCAGTTGAACTACAATTACGCAAGGTTACTTACAAACCAGGTACCTACGAACAAATTGGTCGCGAAGTTATTTGGACTAGTCGCAATTTTGACGATCTAAAGAAAGTATTATATCAATACAACCTAGATGCAGACTTTGATACACTGTTAGCACGTAGCAAACAGGTAATCAAAAATCCACGTAGCAATGCTCGTATGCAGGGTGTGTTTAGTAGTATGATTACAGTTAAATCAGGCGAGGTTGGCACTGCCAAAGGTGCCGGCAAAGAGGCTGCATTGGGCAAAATACAACAAACATTCCGCGAAGATGTATTCAAATGGACTGATTATGAAAATATAGACAACATGGATGATAGACTACATCTTGCCGAAACGTATTTTACAACTAATGATAATTTATTTGAATCCAATGAGTCCCATGCTACTAATTATTTCTTAAGTTTACGATCAGATGCTAATAATCCAGAAAAAAATAAAAAATATATTACAGTACTATTAGGATTAGTAGGTAATAGAATTATAAAAATGCAACCAATAGAATTTGGCACTTTTATAAAAAAACAAAACGATATATTCTATATTCAATATGATAACGGTCAGATAGCAAAATTTCCGTCCGAATCAACTCAAACTAAATTAATAGCAAAAACATTTCTATTCGATACTGTTCCTTCATATGATAAATTTAGGTCAGAAATTATGATGAAATTCAATACATCACTTCCTCCGGTTAATGAAAATCACAAGGACTACAGCTCAAAAATAAAAGAAAGCCGCTTGCTGAGAGAGATGATCAAACCACAGGCAAACACAGTGGTTTTTGCATTTGGTCGTTTTCAACCGCCTACAATTGGTCACGAGTTGCTCATTAATACAGTAAAGAACACCGCGGCAGGAAAGAGCGCAGATTACGTCATTTATGCTTCAAAAACACAAGATTCTAAGACAAATCCATTGTCAATTAATCAAAAAATGCACTATTTAAACCTGGCATTTCCAGGTACTAACTTTGCTGCCGCTAATGCCGAAGTACGTACATTTATAGAGGCAGCAAAGATCCTTAATAACCGATATAAGAATCTTATTATGGTAGCTGGTTCAGATCGTGTACAAGCATTTGAAGAAACACTAAACAAATACAATGGCACCGAATACAATTACGATACAATCAAAGTAGTGTCAGCAGGTGAGCGTGATCCAGATTCAGATAGTGCAGCAGGTATGAGTGCAACTAAAATGCGCGAAGCCGCAGTAGCAGGTGATCTAAAACTGTTTATGAGTGGCCTCCCAAAAACTATCGGTACTAAGGATGCCGAACAGTTGATGAAAGATATACAACAAGGATTGGTTAAACAACCAAAGACTAATATGAAAGCAAAAGAAATTACTCCAGTGGCAGAAGGCAATGAAATGTCAGATGCAGCACAGGCTAGAGAATTGATCGGTCGTGCTATGTCCAATCGCAATGAACGTCAAAAGTATTTTGACTTTATTAAATTCTTAATTAAAAAGAACGGCAAGGATTATGGTATTCAAGTACATCAACTTGCAACTAAGTTAGCCAAAGAAGGCCAAGATGGTATGGCAGGTGTAGGTATGGGCAACTATATTGTAGACAAAAGCACAACTAACGAACACATCGTTAAACACGGTAGTGGTTATAGATTGGTTAGTAAAAAGACAGGTAAGAACTTAGGTGACTTTCCGACTCGTGCTGCCGCAGAAAAACACGAACGAGAAGTACAATACTTTAAACATGCCGGTGAAAGTGTAGAAACAGACGAAGCAGCAGCGTGGCAAAAATCGTCAGGTAAGAATAAGAACGGTGGCCTTAATAAAAAAGGAGTTGCCAGTTATCGCAGAGAACATCCTGGTAGCAAACTAAAGACAGCAGTGACCAAAAAGCCTAGTGAATTAAAAGCAGGTAGTAAAGATGCTAAACGTCGCAAGAGTTTTTGCGCTCGTATGAAAGGTATGAAGAAACATAACACTAGCTCTAAAACAGCACACGATCCAGATTCACGTATCAATAAATCACTGCGTAAATGGCACTGCGAAAGCATTGAAGAAATGGCACAGATGATTGAGAACGCAGAACGTTTCTTAGCCGAAGCCAAGGTCGAAGAAAAGTGGACTAAGAAATACAAAGACAGTATCAACTGTTCTAATCCTAAAGGCTTTAGTCAAAAGGCACATTGCGCAGGTAAAAAGAAAAACGAAGAAACAGAGATGGAAGAAGCTAAACAACGTTTAGATCCAAAGTGCTGGAAAGGTTATAAGAAACAAGGCACTAAGATGAAAGGCAACACTCGTGTAAACAACTGTGTGCCGGTAGACGAAAGCGTAGAAACTACTATAGCTAAACTTATTAAACTATTAGAATCAAAATGAAACAGTTCTACATTACCAAAGAAAATATAACACAAAATCATCCAGATGATTGCTATCTTGCTCCTGAGGATCCTATCCAAGAATTAAAGATTGCTGCTATGATGGGTGGTCTTGGTGCACAGGCAAGGCTCGACGAATATAAAGCAAAGGTAGCCGAGACAAATAAGGTAAATACTGGCAGTATCGACAAAGCCAAATATATGAAAGATAACAACATCAAGCCCGGCACGCCTGCCTGGTTTGAGCTATGGTTTGGCAGACAAGGAAAATAGAATGAGAGCATACGAATTTATGAGAGAAGCCCGCGACTTTAAGGGCGGAAAAGGAATGAAATCAGATCAATCTGGCGCTATTCCAAACTCGCATGTTTATCCAGAATTAGACAATAGTTCAGGATATATGGCCTATAGATTTGGAATAGCCTTAGCTGGTATGCCTGATCAAAAGATGGATGTCGCTGGCCCAACTGGATTGAAACTAGTATCTATCGGATACACACCAGCAGATGAAGAAATCCTGCAAGCAGCAGCAGATTTAATCGGAACTCCGCGTGTTCGCTTAACTCCAAATGGTAGTACTGAATCACCAGGCACTAACTCTGCTAGCCCAGTTCCAGATAGGAAGAAATTAAAGAAATGAAAATAAACGAAATCTTAGAAGCACAAGAACGTCCATTGCCTAAAACTGATCTACGTGTAGGCGATCATGTTACAGCAGACACAAGCAAAGAACAATATCCAGGTGGTCATAAATCACGCACGGGCAAAGTAACCCGTGTTGGACAAACTGGTGTACACATTCAACCAGATGACGGTGGTGAGCGTGAATATCATCCTTACAAGATCGTAAAGAAAACTTCAGGGGTAGAAGAATCAGCAACAGCAGGTGCTACATCAAGCGGCTCTATTGCAACTGTGGTAAATCCGCAACTTAGTCCAGGTAAAGCACGCGGTAAGAAATCTTACACAGGCAGTCCAGGTCAAAGTGGTACTAAAGCACCACCGCAACCTAAACCGAAAGCACAAAAACCAACAGATAATGCATTGAATATGAAAGGTACTAGCATATTCGGTGGTCCAGCAATTAAACGATAACCCCCAAAAAGGTCAGATAACCTAAAAAATTATTTGACCTTTCCTTTTCAACCCTATATACTAGTATGACTAACAAGGAGATATTATGAGTAAAGCGTTTGGCGATCCAGAAAAAATTAAGATTAAACAAATTGTCTCAGAAGGTATGACTGTAATGCAAGAGATTGCTGACCTAACAGAAGGACTAAATGAAACCATTAAAGCAATTGCAGAAGAATTAGATGTAAAACCGAGTGTTATTAAGAAAGCAATTAAAATTGCACAAAAAGATCAATGGGATCAAGTATTCCGTGAGTTTGATGATTTAGAAACAATCGTAGATATCAGTGGACACGCAAATCGTCTAACCGATTCCGAATAACAATAAATAAAAACGAGAAAGGTTCCGCGAGCCATAAGTCGCATTTTGAAGGTCAGCCAGCCATAAGTGGTATTAGGAGAAGTAAATGTCGTATGTAGATTCCATCTGGGATCGTGACAATGATATTGTCAAGGTCGTCGAACGAGATCCAATCAAGGGTCGTATATTCCAACAATTTCCAGCACGCTATGTGTTCTATTATCCAGACGGTCGAGGAAAATACACATCAATCTTTGGGGAACCATTGACCAAGGTTGTTAGTAAGAGTTGGAAAGAAAATGTTAAAGAACAAAAGATTCATTCAAGTCACAAACTGTACGAGAGCGATATCAATCCTGTATTCCGTTGTTTAGAAGAAAATTATCTAGGTAAAGATGCTCCAAAACTAAATGTAGCATTTTGGGATATTGAGGTGGACTTTGATCCAGAACGTGGCTATGCTAGTCCAGACGATGCGTTTATGCCAATTACTGCTATTGCAGTACACCTACAATGGTTAGACACTCTAGTGTGTTTAGCTGTACCTCCTAAAACATTAACTATGGCAGAAGCTCAGGAACAGGTTAAAGATTTTCCAAATACTATCCTATTCGAAACAGAATACGAAATGTTGGATACCTTCTTAAATTTAATTGAAGATGCAGATGTGTTAAGTGGATGGAACAGTGAAGGCTTTGATATGCCCTACACAGTTAATCGCATTATTAAAACTCTGAGCAAAGAAGATACTCGTAGATTATGTCTATTCGATCAACTGCCAAAAAAACGTGAATACGAAAAATATGGGAAACAGGCCGTTACTTATGATCTAGTTGGCCGTGTTCATTTAGATAGTTTAGAATTATATCGCAAGTACACTTACGAAGAACGTCACAGTTATTCGTTGGATGCTATTGCTGAATATGAACTAGGCGAACGCAAAACACAATACGAAGGCACACTTGATCAACTATACAACAATGACTTTAAAAAGTTTATTGAATATAACCGTCAAGATACTGCCTTGTTAGATCGCTTAGATAAGAAATTAAAATTCTTAGACCTTGCTAACACACTAGCACATGATTGTACAGTATTGCTACAAACAACTATGGGTGCTGTGGCTGTTACAGAACAGGCTATTATTAACGAGGCACATCATTTAGGAATGATTGTTCCAAGTCGTCCTCGAAGAGATGATTCAGTTGACACGCAGGCCGCAGGTGCTTATGTAGCATATCCAAAAAAAGGTATTCACGATTGGATTGGTTCAATGGATATTAACAGCTTATATCCAAGTGCAATTCGTGCCCTAAACATGGGTCCAGAAACTATTATTGGTCAATTACGTCAAGACTATACCAAAGCAGAAATCGAAGCCAAGATGGCTAAAAATGGCGGCAAGTTCGCTATGGCGTGGGAAGGTAAGTTTGGCGCAAATGAATATGAGTTTGTTATGGCCAAAGATAAAACTAACGAAATCATTATTGATTGGGAAGATGGGCACACTGATGTAATGAGTGGTGCTCAGATCTATGAGCTAGTATTTGAAAGTAATCAACCTTGGATGCTATCAGCAAACGGAACTATCTTTACCTACGAGAAAGAAGGTATTATTCCGGGATTATTAAAACGCTGGTATGCTGAACGTAAAGACATGCAGAAAAAACTAAAGGAAGCTATCGATGTTGGTAACAAAATTGAAGAAGAGTATTGGGATAAACGACAACTTGTTAAGAAAATTAATCTTAATAGTCTGTATGGGGCTATTCTTAACGCTGGTTGCCGCTTCTTTGATAACCGTATTGGACAATCCACCACCCTTACTGGGCGACGAATCGCTAGGCATATGGCCGCTAAGATAAATGAGATTATCACAGGCGATTACGACCATGTAGGTAAAAGCATTATCTACGGTGATACTGATAGTGCGTACTTTAGCGCATACTTAACTTTAAAGAATGAAATCAATAAAGGTCAACTTACTTGGAATAAAGATACTGTTATTGATCTATATAATACAGTAGCAGACGAAGTAAATGGTACATTTCCTCAATTGATGCTAGATGATTTCCATTGTCCTAAATCCAGAGGCGAAGTAATTAAAGCAGGGCGTGAAATTGTTGCCATCAAAGGATTGTTTATTACCAAGAAGCGTTATGCTGTATTGTATTACGACAAAGACGGTAATCGTTATGACGTAGACGGCAAGGTTGGCAAGATCAAAGCTATGGGTTTAGATTTGAAGCGCAGTGATACTCCGGAGTTTATGCAGAACTTTTTGAGCGATGTATTAACCAAGGTGTTAAATGGTGCTGAAGAATCAGAAATTCTTGAGATGATATCAGAGTTCCGTACCAAGTTTAAAGTGCGTCCAGGCTGGGAAAAAGGTAGCCCAAAACGTGCTAACAACATTGCTGCCTATCAAGCCAAAGAAGAAAAGGCAGGTAAGAGTAATATGCCCGGACACGTTCGAGCTAGTATCAATTGGAATACTTTGAAGCGCATGAATGGTGACAAATATTCTATGAACATTGTAGATGGTATGAAGGTTATCGTTTGCAAGATGAAAGACAATCCACTCGGATATACCTCAATCGCATATCCAGTAGATGAACTGCGTTTACCTAAATGGTTCCAAGAATTACCATTTGATCACGCAGAGATGGAAGCTACTATTATTAACAACAAACTAGATAATCTTATTGGAGTATTGGAGATTGACCTTGTGTCAACCCAAAACAACAATACATTTTCTTCGTTATTTGATTTTGAATAATTATATTTCTATCAACAAAAAGACTAAATAGTTGATAGGAGTATTATATGAACTACAAACTACATTATGAATTATTGATTAAAAAAGCAAAGAATCGTATACTCGATCCGCTGATTAAAGTGGAATCTCATCATATTTTACCAAGATCAATGGGTGGCACCGATATGAACGAAAATCTAATAGCGTTGTTTCCGAGAGAACATTTAATTGCGCATTTATTGTTATGGAAAATTCATCAATCTAATGCAATGACTAATGCGGCGTGGCAAATGTCACATAGGAAAATTGGAGATGAATATATTAAAATTAACTCTCGTATATATGAAAAATTAAGAATAGCCTTTAGTGAAACACAAACCAAAAGAATGGCAGACCCTAAAGTAAGAGAACACTTAAAAAATATTAATTTAGGGCATCCCGTAAGTATCGAAAGCAGACAAAAAATATCTGCCGCACTTACAGGAAAGAAACAACCAAACGAGTTAGTAGAAAAAAGATCTATAGGTATTAGAAAATATATGTCAGAATCACGTAAAGGAAAAACCTGGGAAGAAATATACGGTAAAAAAGTTTCTAAAAAAATGAGAGAAGATATCAGTAATGCTAATAAAGGAAAAATACTCACCGATTCCCACAAAGAAAATATTAGCAAAGGAAATACTGGTAAGCTGTTATCCGAAGAAACGAAAGAAAAAATATCAACATCTAACAAAGGAAAGGTTAGAACCGAGGAGGCAAAAAAACGAATATCAGAATCCCATATAGGAAAACTATTATCAGAGGAACATAAAACAAAAATAAGTGAATCAAATAAAGGAAAACCTAAATCAGAAGAGACTAAACAAAAAATGTCAGAATCTAAAAAAGGAAAAACGTTCACTGAAGACCATAAGAAAAAACTTAGTGAAGCAGCAAAACAAAGAAAAAAGAGATTTTGAGTAAAAAATACTTGACATTGACACATTTTCTAAATATACTTAATATAACAAAGGAATCATTATAATGAAAGAAATCTTACAAGACATCGTATCACATACACACAACCTAGGCTTTTTGAGTACTGTAAAGATTACAGGCGAAGCTGATTCGACTAAAATTGACTCGATGGCAGATGACCGTACAGTTATTATGTACGCAGAAACTGCCACACCCTACGCAGATATGGTAGGTGTATTTGGTATGCCACAATTAGGCAAATTGAAATACCTATTAGATGGTGCTGAATACAAAGAAAATGCAAAAATTGAAGTGGTTACAGCAGATCGTAATGGCGAAACTGTTCCAACAGGACTACATTTTGAAAACACAGATGGTAGCTTTAAGAATGATTATCGCTTTATGAACACAGAAATTATTAACGAAAAACTCAAGACTGTTAAATTCCGTGGTGCTAATTGGGATGTCGAAGTTAATCCTAGCCTACAGGCTATACAACGGTTTAGTTTCCAAGCAGGTGCTAATAACGAGCATACAACATTCCTTGCTAAAACAGATGATCAAGGTAATTTAAAGTTTATCTTCGGTGACCAATCAACTCACGGTGGTGAATTTGTTTTTGCAACAGGTGTAAAAGGCAAATTAACCAAAGGCTTTACTTGGCCAGTTAATGCTATCTTAAGTATTTTGAAAATTGCAGACGTAAACAACTGTACATTAAGTATCAGTGACGCCGGAGCATTACAGATCACAATGGATAGTGGTATTGCTACTTACAAATACATTATTCCAGCACAAGCATAATGATTAAGAATATCGTACAAGCAAGCTCATTCGTAACTGTCAGTAGTTATATGCCTCAGGTATATGGATCAGGCAATATGAGTGGGCAGATGCGATATAATACCAATTCACAATCTGTTGAAGTATATGACGGAAATAATTGGATTAGTATTAGTCAACAAGCATCAGTTGGATTGAGCTACGAAGCAGAAGAAGCAATGCGCTGGGCCATTAACAAAAAACGCGAAGAAGCAGAGATTAAAGAACTAGCAGAGAAACATAAAGCTGTGGCTGCTGCATTAGAAAACCTAAATAAAGCACAAGAACAATTAAAGATAGTAGCACACTTATCGAAGGATACAGATGAAACAACAAGTTAACCTAACCCCATTACAGAAAGACTACGCAGTATATCTACCAGCGATTAGTTCATTCTATAGTACCTATATCGCCAAACAACGATTAGAGAAATTTATTTCAGATGACCGTATTCCAGCAGGGTTTGATCGCGGTATTGAAGGTATGAATTTCTTAAATCCAGAAGAAGGATACTTTACCTACAAGTACGGTCTATATTCAGCAGGTCACGCACAGTTAGATTTGCAAAAATCAATTACACAAGAGTCAATGATTCAACAACGTGATCGTGCCAACACAATGATCTTAGGTGACTCAGGTGGTTACCAAATTGGTAAGGGCGTTCTTAAGTTTGATTGGTTAAATTTTGATGGTCCGGCTGCTAACAAAACACGACAAAGCATCTTAGAGTGGTTAGAAATGACTGCTGATTGGTCAATGATGTTAGACGTTCCGACATGGGCATGTGATCGTATCCATAGTCCAAAGACAGGATTGAAATCTTTTGAAGACTGTTTAGAAAAAACTAGATTTAATAATGACTATTTCTTAAAAAATCGTTTAGGTCATACCAAATGGTTGAATGTATTACAAGGTGGTGATTGGGATACTGCGGAGAAATGGTACAACGGTGTTAAAGAATATAGTGATCCAAATGGTCCTTATGCGGGCAGTGAAGCAGAAGGTTGGGCATTTGGTGGTGCTAATATGTGTAAGATGGACATCACACTTAAACGTCTAATGACTATGCGTGAAGATGGTCTACTAAAAGGTAAGAATTGGATTCACTTCTTGGGTACAGCACAATTAGATTGGGCCTGTTACTTAACCAGCATCCAAAGACAAATAAGGAAACATATCAATGAAGAACTTACAATATCGTTTGATTGCGCATCACCATTCATTGCAACTGCGCACGGGCTTGTCTACACTAATGCACAACATACCCCAAAACGTTGGAGTGTCATTATGGACAAGGCGCCTGATAATAAAGCACTTTCAGGTAGCGATATCCCTTTTCCGTTCGAAAGCGAGTTTGGAAGACGGTTAACCATGAAAGATATTGCCTACTATGACCTAGGTGTGCCAAAAACACAGGAAGAATTAGGCAAGGATGTTAAATTTAATCACTTAAATCCTGAACATTATACAGTAGTTCCAAAACTTAATAAGTTAGGTAAGATTCCTAACAAAACAAGTTGGGATAGTTTTGCCTATGCATTAATGATGGGACATAATGTTTACTGTCATATTGTTGCTGTACAACGTGCTAATCAATTAGCTGACATCGAATCAACGAGATTTAAACCAGATTGGCGTCATTGGAAGAAATTAAACGCAAAAGATTCAGGTGGTGATCAGTTTAGTGATTGGGTTCCTCGTAATATATTGTACTTCAATCAATTCATTAAAGAATTGTTTAACACCCAGACTAAAGAAGAAGCGTTTGAGATGATTCAACAGGCTCGTCCATTCTTAACAAGTTTAGAAGGTGCAAGGCTACAAGGTGGACCTGCTCAAAATACATTTACTAATTTATTTGATGTTGAAGAAATAACTACAGCAGAAGAAGTAGACTTAGAAAATCCAGACGATGACGAACTACGTGCATTAGAACAAGGACTAAATGATGAATAGATTAAATGAATTAATTCAAAGACAAACTGAGTTAGAAGAACAAATTCGTACAGGTAAGAGTAAGTACTTAGATGATGCTAACTGCGGCAAAGCTGAACAAGAATTAATGATTGTTACTCGTTTAATAGAAGATATCAAAAATGCAGCGTGATTATAATACAGGTGTAGCAGATTCAGTAATATTCTTTATCGGTGACGAGATTGAACAAACTCCTGCATACGGATTACGAACATTATTTGTTGTAGGTGTTCACGAGTCCAATGACATTCTAAAATTATTAAACACAAAACTTGCCCACAGCAACATTCAACATATCTATTTTGGGGCTAATCAGAGCTTTCCTAATCCGGACATAAACAATGCGATTGTTTGGAAAGAATGGGAAGATATGATTATCGCCTGTCTAGAAGCAGGTTATTGGTGTACTCTAGATTTAGATGTACGCTGTGCTGAAGGATTAGTAGAAGGTCCATTGGTAGAAAATCGTAGATTTATTCCACAGTTAAGTGTAAAGATTCCATACTTGACACAGTTGGGATATAATGCTACAATTAAATTAGACGACAAAGGATTTGAGGCAAGTAATCCCGGCGTCTGGTGTCATACATTACATTCATTAACTACTAGAGATTCATTCACAAGTTGGGATGAATACGGTAAAGACGAGATAATTAAACGTGATTAATAAACGAATTTGGGTAACCTTTCAAAAAGAAGGCATTCATTGCTATCCTGCGGCAGCAACTGACCCTAACCTTAATACTGGAGATGCATATGATGTATCGTTTCTTGCTAGTCCTCACCGCCACATTTTTCATTTCAGGGTGTCAATCAGTGTGTTCCATAACGACAGGGACATCGAATTCATCCAGTTCAAACGGTGGCTTGAAACCATGTATGTGGGTAGCGGTGCCACTTTAGAACTAAATTATAAGAGCTGTGAGATGATCGCAGATGATCTTTACAAAGAGATCGCTCAAAAGTATCCTAATCGTGATGTTTGGATAGAAGTATCCGAAGATGGCGAGAATGGGTGTTATCATGAGTACATTAGTACTCGTTCGTAAACTGTCACAATCTAAGGAGATTTACCGTGGCTAATCCAAAATGGCTAAACAAATATCTAACAATAAAGCCAGAAGTACATAAGATCTATGATGATCTTGATGCGTGGTTAAACTATTGCAGGTTTAACTTAACCAAGTTTGATCCAGCGGATCTATACAAGTCACCAGCTTGTAAAGAATGGCTAGAAAAACGCCGTCGTCGTCAGCAATGGCAACAACGTAATGGTCAGACCAGCAATGGTTATCAAGGTAAGAATCCACGCTAGGAACTGTGAGTATATTGTTCCATTAGTTGAGATAGGGTAATATGGCATTTAGTATTTTTGATAGAATTATCTAAATGCCACAACATACGCAGATTTGTCCAATGCCCTATAACCTCAGGAGAGATTCCTTGTTTGAATCCTTCCTCTACAGAAAATATATGATCTAAATGGTATTTGTATCTTGCTCGTGGTAAGTTACTAGGGTTGATTTTATAATAATGGGTATGGTAAGATTTAGCAGTAATCTTCTTTACAGCAAGTCTATAAAGTTCTAATTCGCTACGATGCTCGTCACTTACCCAATCACCTGTAGAAATACGAGATTTTCTAATTTTAGCAGTTACATCTTTTGATTTAGAAGGATTATCTACTCCGTATTTTTCTATACAGGTTTCCTTGTGTTTGTTTTTTACCTGTTCAGATTTGAATGGGTTGTCTACTCCATATTTTTCTATACAGGTATTTTTTACTGTATTCCTAAATTCAGTAGATTGAGAGGCAAACTCTGTTCCGTATTTTGCCAAACAAGCGGCTTTGTATTTTTTCAAGAATGCTGGATTACGATTCCTGCAAGAAGAAGAGCAGTTTTGGGTATACCCGCTCCGGAGTCCGGTAAATCTTAAAGGGTTAACACGGCATACTGGACATAATATCGGAATGACAGATCCTTCTAAATATAATTCGTGAAATGCTTTTTGAAACAACGGCCATTCTGAAGGATATTCTGTTAAACAAGTTCCAATATAGTTCTTGATTATAGGTCGTAAATCTGTTATTTTATTTGGATAAGTTTCTATTAACTTTTTTATTTCATTTTTAGTCATAATACTTGACTCTCAATAATAAGTAGTATATACTTATTTATACATTATGGCACGGAGGCTTACTTAATGAAACCTACAATTTGGATTTTCTCGCTTGAGCCAATTGAAACCAGATATACAGCACAATGGCATAAACATATTCCAAAACTACTCAAGAACAACTTAGGAGATAAGTTTAATATAGTTCAGGTTGATGGTATCCAGAAAGACAGCCAACTTACTCCGGGTGCTTTCTTAAACTTTTCAGATACTAACTATTGGAAAAGTTCGCAATTATGTAATTTTTTAGAGCATCATAATAGAGGAGAAACTTCCACCGACGATCACATCCTTTTTACCGACGCTTGGAATCCTACGGTTATCCAACTCAAATATATGAAGGATCTGTTAGGCTTTAACTGGACCTTACACGGTATGTTCCACGCGGGGTCATATGATCCTCAGGACTTCTTGGGTAGATTAATTGGTCCTGCGGCTTGGGTTAGAAATGCTGAGAAGAGCTTCTTTGCAGCCATCGATCACAACTACTTTGCAACTAGATTCCATATAGATATGTTTGTTGACAATCTACTAGAAAATGGAGTACCGCGTGAGAATCCGTGGGCTGATGAAGATAAAGCAAGTTTGCTTATGAACTATAAGATTGTACGTAGTGGTTGGCCTATGGAATATATGGAACATACCTTAGATATCTATAAAGGTATGCCCAAGCGCGATCTTATCTTATTTCCTCATCGTATCGCTCCTGAGAAACAGGTTGAGATATTTAGAGATCTAGCACAGGCATTACCGCAGTTCGAATGGGTTATTTGTCAAGAACAACAATTAACAAAGAACGAATATCACAATCTATTAGGTGAAGCTAAGATGGTGTTTAGTGCTAACCTACAAGAAACATTGGGCATTAGTATGTACGAAGGTGCATTACTAGATGCTATCCCAATGGTTCCAGACAGATTGAGCTACAGTGAAATGTTTGCTAATGTTTGGAAATACCCAAGTGAGTGGACAGAATCATGGGACAGCTATCTTACCCATAGAAAAGAACTATGTGAGCTGATCGTTGATTATATGGAAAATTATAACGAGTATGTTAAATTTATTAAGCAACAGGCATATAGTTTAACCAAAGAGTTTTTCAATGCTGGACAATTATTAGAGAGATTAAAATGAAGATTGGAATTATCGGATTAGGATTCGTAGGTGGTGCTGTTAAGGCAGCGCACGATTTAGTAGGTATTGAAACAGTTGATGTAGATCCTCATAAGGGATTGCCAGCAACATTAGCTGATGCTAAAGCGTGTGATGCTATCTACATCTGCGTGCCTAGCCCTATTGGATCAGATGGTGCTTGCGATACCAGCATCTTAGAAAACGTTATGGAACAGCTAACAGATTACACTGGCCCTATCATTAGTAAGGTCACTGCGCCACCTAGCGTATATGTTCGCTTACAAGAAAGTCATAAGAATCTTATTCATGCTCCAGAATTCTTAGTTGCGGCAACTGCTAACGAAGATTACATCAACGGTACTTATGCCATTATCGGTGGATATGAACCTTATGCTACTCAGGCAGAAGCGGCTATCTTGGCAGCGCAACGCCGAGTAACTAACATTACTAAGATCGGAATAGGCGAGGCAGCATTAACAAAATATGCTATCAATACATTCTTATCTACAAAAGTTATCTTTATGAATGAGCTAAAGGCACTTGCTGACGCTGCTGGAATTGATTACAATGTAGTTAAAGATACTATTCAGTTTGATTCACGTCAGGGTAATAGTCATTTTGATGTACCTGGTCCAGATGGTAAGTTTGGATTCGGTGGTGCTTGCTTTCCAAAAGATACTTCGGCATTATTAAAATACGCTGAAGGATTAGGAGTTGAGTTAAGTGTATTAGCAAGTGCTGTGGCGAAAAATAAAATCATTCGTTAGTTGACAGAGCCTAAATAACCCTATATAATATTATTAAACATGGCAATCCATCTGCCTTATCATCGGAGATAAAATGGTAGCAAAATACACACCAGTTAGCGAAACTATTCGCAACAACTTAAAGAAAGACAACAAACGTTTCTGGGCTGGAGATAACATCTCAGAATACATCACAGAAGAAAACAAAGCCCTATTAATTGACGAAGCAACTCTAGCATTTGAAGGTGTGCTTGATACATTGTTAATTGATCGTGAAAACGATCCTAACAGTCATGGTACAGCTAGACGTTTAGCCAAAATGTACTTTAATGAGATCATGGCCGGACGTTATGAACCTAATCCAGATGCTACAGCATTTCCAAATGACAGCGAAGATCGTTATGAAGGTATGCTAGTAGTTCGCAGTGAACTACGCAGTATGTGTAGTCATCATCACCAACCGGTGGCGGGGGTTGCGTATATTGGGATTATTGCCGCTCAAAAGCTCATTGGTTTGTCTAAGTACACTCGTATTGCTCAGTGGTGTTCTCGTCGTGGTACTCTACAAGAAGAACTATGTAATGACATTGCTAGAGAGATTATGAAAGCAACAGGTAGTGAGGATGTAGCAGTTTATATAGAAGCCGAACACGGATGTTGCGTTAATAGAGGCATAATGGCACATTCGAGCTTAACCCAAACAACTGTATTACATGGTGCGTTTAAGAATGACTCAAGTACCAAAAAAGAGTTCTTTGATAATATCAAACTACAAGCAAGAAACGGCAAGTAAACTAAATCCATTCTCTCTCCAAGTTTTAGAGGAATCGATATTTAGGTGATCAATTTTCTTGCTTGCCCTACCATTGGTCACAGGGTAAGCATCTAAATTATTATAGATAGTGTTTAATGTCCATTCGGGGATATTTAGAACTTTGTGTATTTCTTTCTTAGTTTTGAATATGCCGACTGGAGTAATGAATTTGTCTTTCAAAACACGAGGCGGGATGAAGTCTTTGGCAGCTCTATTTGCTTTCCAAGAGTTTAATCGTTTTTCCTGTATTGTAGGATTTTTCATAGGATTATTAATGAGCATACGCAGACGAACTTGCTCAATAAGTTTGGGGGTAGAAAAAATGTTTTCTTTTCCTCGTCGATATCTAGGGCCATTAAACGCACTTGATTTATTGAAGAAGCCATAAGCGTGACGCATTTTAATTTCATCTTGGAAATTATCCTGCATTTTGATTAGAAGGCAATGACACACTCGATGTTCTTTATAGGTTAAATCTACTAAATTAGTAGGATCGTTTGTTCCACCTAACGATTTAGGAATGATATGATGGCATTGATTAAATTTAGAAGATTTTGTTCTATTTTCATTTAATGCTCTTGTAATTATTCTATAATATGTTATACTATATTTGTTAGTAATCATAATACGCCTCATAAATTCTATATTATTATTTATCTGGTTGATGCGAAAATAGAGGTATTAAATGAACGAGAAGATTAAACAACTTGCTGAACAGGCTGATAATTTTGCTGATGATAAAATTCGGATGCCTGGAGAATATCACCCAGATTGGCATGATGTGCGAGATGAAAAGTTTGCCGAGTTGATTGTTAAGGAATGTAGTAATTTCTTGAAAGATACATTGGACGATCATTTTGCGGCAGAACAGTTAGAAGAACATTTCGGAGTTGAAGAATGAACACAACTGTTCTTAAGGGTGCATTTAAATCTGATCCAGATACTAAGAAAGAGTTCTTTGACAATATTAAACTTCAACAGGAATTTGCTCCAAGATGATAGGCGCTGACGTAGTATGGTTTGGTGTAGGATTAGTCTTTGGAATATTCTTTGGCCTTAACCTTTACAATGATCGCAAGGCTAGTGATAAACAAAAGGCCTACGAACAAATAGATGAGCAGGTACGTAAAGATCTTATTCGCTATAAGAACATGAGCGAAAGTTTGTTAGAAGATGTTAAATTTTGGCGTCATCGCGCTAATACATTAAGAGATATAAAGGAAAAGAAATGACACCTAGCGTAGAAAATATGAAACAAGGAACCTGCGGTTGTGGACGCAGTTTAAGTGGTGATTGCGATGGCAGTCATGCTTTGAGTGAAGAAATGTGGCAGAATAAACTAGATCAATTAATTCGTGAAGAAAAAGAACTTAAAGACGAATTAGACGATGACGATATTGACGATAATCACAATGTTAGCAACCAAGGAGGTTAGTAAATGAGTACAGGAATAAGTGTAGGTTATAAAGAATCAAATCGTTCAAATCGTAGAGAAACCCCAACAGGTAGAGGCATGTTAAAGAACTTAATTATCAAATGGGCAGATGCTATCTATCGTAATGAAAGCAATAAACTAACTACAATCGAAATGTCTGATCCGAGCATCAATAGCGATAAAGGTATTAACTTTAGTGTGTATAAAGCTAATGGTGGTATGGTAATCGAAACACGGTTCTACGATGATAGTAAGGATCGCAATCGTCGTGGCTTATATGTTATTACAGAAGAACAAGATATGGGTCAAGAGATTGCTAAGATCATCACAATCGAATCATTAAAACAATGAGTCAAATATTTCTCCCCGCTGGTGCATCTGCTAACAAGTCTGGTAATAATACCGTGATTGGTGGCGCTATTAACAATATTACCATAGCAAATGGTGGTACAGGATATGGGGCTGGAAGCAACACTACATTTAGCGGTGCTGGTACAGCTGGTACAGTAGGACCGACAGGAACTTTTGGATGGTCTTATACCGATCAACAGCACGAGTGGATGTTAGAATATAAACTCGATCCTATTAAAATGGGCCTGATGTGTGAAAAATTTCCAGCACTAGCTAAGAGTTGGAGTCAGTTTAAAATGTTGTATAATCTATGTAAATCGGAAGAAGAGAATGGATAAGAGACGAATCAGTTTTGAAGAATATCGAGGATATGTTGGCGCTATCTGCCGAGATATCACTATTAGCGATTGGATGCCTGATTATGTAGTAGGTGTTACTCGCGGCGGATTACTGGCTGCTACAATGATCAGTCATTACTTTAAGATCCCAATGCATACATTAAAAGTAGCCTTACGTGATCACGCAGACACAGAAAGCAATCTTTGGATGGCAGAGGATGCATACGGATACAACGGCGAGGTAGGTGATCAAGTTGCTAAAAACATTTTGATTGTAGATGATATTAACGACACTGGCGAAACACTAAACTGGATTATGAAAGATTGGCAAACTAGTTGCTTACCCAGCGATGCTCGATGGAATCATGTTTGGAATCAAAATGTAAAGTTTGCTACAATTGTAGATAACTTAGATAGTGATTGCAAGGTTAAGATGGACTATGTTGGTTTTGAAATTAATAAAGCAGAGGAAGATGTTTGGATTGATTTTCCTTATGAATCTTGGTGGGAATAACTAAAGGAACTATTATGGCTACAAAGAAACAAAAAGAAGAGTTAATGGAAACACTTAAATTCACTCCACGTGAATATAAAATTGAAATTGGCGCATATGGTGGCGAAGTTTATTTTGGTACTGTAGATCGCAAGATTTATGATTTCTTTAAAGAAAAGAAAATTGACATTGAAGAATATGCAAGTGATTGGGATGATGAGAAATGGGCCGATATCCCAGAAGACATGCGTCCATTTGAACCAGGCAATGCTTACGATTGTTCCAATCTAGCACATAACAGTGGCGCAACATTTGATGAAGGTAACACTGTTGAAGTCTATGATGAAAATGGTGACAAAGTTTGGGAGTGTGTATTAACTACCGAAGCACTTGAAGCCGAAGGGGTTACTGTGGTATGTGATGAAGAAACCTACATCAGTGAACAGCCAGAAGGCACTGTGGTATTCTATGGTGCTCAAGGTGAAAAAGGTCTTCTATTTGGCAATGACTTTCCATTAACCTCACCATTTGATCCTAAGAAACTTACAATTAACTATGGTGACTTCGATGGTTGGGAAATGGTTATCAGTGTGTTGTATGATGGCGAAGACATTGACAACTACAATCTAGACACTACAGGTAAATGGGCTGAATCTAAGTGGATCATTGTTGGAGACGAAGAAGTCTACGAAGGTGAAACTCGCGGCGATGAAGAAGATGAGGATGAAGATGAAGAGGATGACAACGAAGAATGATCCTTAGCAACTATGCCCACGAAAATAGAACAGCAAATGTTTGCAAACAGAGCGGAGAGTATGTTATAATGTGTTATGAAGATGGGCATTACATACGTTCAGAAATAGCATTAAGTGAAACATCAGCTGATGATATTGCAGAAGATTGGGTATTTAAAAGTGATAACTAACAAAACACAAGAAGCATTGATTATTCTGCAGGAAGAATGTGCTGAAGTAATACAGGCAGCTAGTAAAATATATCGATTTGGGCTAGATAATTCTCACAAATCAGGCCTTACCCAACGAGCTAATTTAGAAATGGAAATTGGCGATATGCTGTCCCTGGTAGATATTTTAGTTGAGCAAGGTGTTCTAGACCTAAATAATTTAAACACTGCTAAATTAAACAAAATTGAAAAACTTAAAATATGGTCAAAATTATATGAGTAAAATTAAAGTAGCAGAGCTGTTTTACAGCATACAGGGCGAAGGTCGCTATATGGGAGTACCTAGCGTGTTCCTTAGAACTTTTGGCTGCAATTTTTCTTGTAGGGGCTTCGGTATGGGTAAAGGGCAATTGAGTGAAGAATACTTAACTGTTAATCCAGAACTATACACAAAATATGATGAACTTCCACTAGTTAGTACAGGGTGCGATAGTTATGCTAGTTGGGATCCACGCTTTAAGCATTTAAGTCCAATGTTAGAGTCAGATGCTATTGCAGAAGCAATTGCAGATATGTTGCCTTATAAAGATTGGAATGACGAACATTTAGTTATCACAGGCGGCGAGCCTTTGCTAGGATGGCAACGTGCTTATCCAGATCTATTAGATCATCCCAAAATGAAGAATCTAAAAGAGATCACATTTGAAACAAATGGTACTCAAGAATTATCACCAGAACTTAGAACATATCTACTCAATTGGCAAAGTGAAAACTTTGATAGAGAAGTAACTTTTAGTGTAAGTGCTAAATTAAGTGCAAGTGGTGAACATCCAGACGAAGCAATTAAACCTGAGATTGTGTGTTCGTATGAAGAAGCAGGTTATACATATCTTAAGTTTGTTATTGCAACAGAAGAAGATGCAGAAGAAGCATTAGAAGCCGCAGATATCTATCAACAAAATGGGTTTACTGGTCCAATTTATCTAATGCCAGTCGGCGGGGTTGAAAGCGTTTATGCATTAAACAACCGTCGTGTAGCAGAATTAGCAATGAAACACGGCTTGCGATATAGTGATAGGCTGCAAGTTCCGTTATTTAAAAATGAATGGGGTACATAATTGAGTTATCTATTTACATCAGAATCTGTTAGTGAAGGACATCCGGATAAAGTAGCAGATGCTATTAGTGATGCTATTTTAGACCTAGTTATGGTACACGAAGATCCAAGTATGCGGGTTGCTTGCGAAACTTTAGTTACTACTAATCGTGTTGTACTTGCAGGAGAGTATAAAAATGTTGCCCTACACAATGCGCAGATCGATAGTGCTGTAAGAAAAGTTATCAAAAATATTGGCTACGAACAAGAAGGATTTGATTGGCGTACAGTTGAGATCACTAACTTATTACATGCACAAAGCGCAGACATTGCACTCGGTACTGATAACTTCGGAGCAGGCGATCAAGGACTGATGTTTGGGCACGCTACTAAAGAAACTCCGAACTATATGCCTGCGGCGATTTATTACAGCCATAAGATTATGGAATATTTGACAACAATGCGTAAAGGTGGGCAAACTTGGTTAGGTCCAGATGCTAAAGCACAGGTAACATTAAATTACATTGGTAATAAAGCTCGTTATGCTACTAAGATTGTATGTTCAACTCAGCATAGTCAAGGTGTAGAAGTTGAAGAGCTACGTCCTGTAATTGAAACTTATATTAGAGAGTGTGTTCCGGAGATTATCACAGATGCTACCGAATTTCTTATCAATCCTACTGGTCGTTTTGTCATTGGTGGGCCCGACGGTGATACTGGCCTCACCGGACGAAAAATTATCGTGGATACCTACGGTGGCAGTTGTCCTCATGGTGGCGGTGCTTTTAGCGGCAAAGATCCTACAAAAGTTGATCGTAGTGCCGCTTATATGGCTAGGTACTTGGCTAAGAACATTGTAGCCAGCGGTCGCGCAAATGTAGCAACTGTTCAATTAAGCTATGCTATTGGTGTTGCTGATCCAATGAGTGTGTACATTGACTGCGATGGAAATTGCGAAGGCATTAGAGATTGGATAATTAAACATGTTGATCTAACTCCAAAGGGTATTATAGATAGATTTAATATGTTTCGTCCTATCTATAGTCAAACTACTAACTACGGACACTTTGGCAAAGATTTTTTGCCTTGGGAAGCTGTAGATTTATTTAAGGTGTAATATGAATATTATTCAAACATTATTTGAAAAAGTTACGGGCATTGATAAGATACGTGCTAAAGCGGCTGCAGAAGCAGAAGCGGCTATTCAATTAGCCCTAGAAGCACAAGCTGAGGCAAAAGCATCTTCATTAGCAGCAGAAGAAGCAAAGGCAGAAGAAGTCGCAGCAAAAGAAGCAGAGCGTATTGCTAAATTAACGCCAAAAGAACTTGCTACAGAAAAGAAAGAGCCTTACATTGCAGTATTAGATACCAAAGTAAATCCAGAGAATCCTCGTAATGGATTTTTTGAGCTTGATTGGAATGAATATTTTATCATGCAATTGAAAGAAGCAGGCTATTATGGTGAAACAGATGAAGAACTAGCAGATCGTTGGTTCCAAGATTTGTGTCGCAATATTGGTGCAGAATCAGGTGTAGATATGGATCGTAGAGGTGCAGGATACATTAATGTAAATGATTTAGGTAATGGTAAGTCAGAGATTAGTTAATGTCAAGATTAACAGAGTGGCTCTACGGTATTCAACAACTAGGTTTACAAATTGATACAGTATATGATATTGGTGCCTGCGTAGGCAACTGGAGCCGCGAGATACAAGATAAAGTTTGCCCCAATGCAGACTTTATCCTGTTTGAAGCTAACCCTGCATATAATGAAATTTTATCTAATAGCAAATTCCGCTATTTCAATACAGTCCTAAGCAATCCCGGTAGAGAGTTTGTCGAATTCTACAATGGAACAAACACCGGCGATAGTTACTATAAAGAAAATACCACAACATACGACAATCAAACAACTGTTAGATTGCTCTGCTCCACACTTGATGCTATAATAAATGAATACAACCTGCCAATTCCTAATCTTATTAAACTTGATACACAAGGTTCTGAATTAGATATTTTAGCAGGGGCTGAATCTATTGTAGATAAAGTAGATTTAATGTATGTAGAATGTCCAATTATAAACTATAATATTGGAGCACCTAGCATACAAGATTATTTAGATTACTTTAAGAACAAAGAGTTTGTGCCAGTTGATTTACTTGAAACGCATCAAAACGAGAATATACTATTACAAGTTGATATTATGTTTATGAAAAGAGAAACCAAAGAAAGGATCTTAACTCCAACCCGTCAGGTAAGGATTTAATACAATATGACATTCATTTTAGTAGACACAGCAAATACATTCTTTCGAGCAAGACATGTAGTACGTGGAGACAATAGCGAAAAGGTAGGAATGAGTTTACAGATTATTTTAAACTCAGTACGCAAAGCATGGAAAGACTTTAACGGCACTCATGTTATTTTCTTCCTAGAAGGCCGCAGTTGGCGCAAGGATCATTATCCTCCCTACAAAAGACAACGTACAGAAGCTCGCGCAGCTCAAAGTCCAAGTGAACAAGAAGAAGATCGTATCTTTTGGGAAACGTTTGATGAATTTAAAGCATTTGTTACAGAAAAAACTAACTGTACAGTATTACAGCATGAACAGCTTGAAGCAGATGATTTAATTGCAGGGTGGATTCAAAGCCACCCTAATGACAATCATGTTATTATTAGTACAGACGGTGACTTTGCTCAATTGATTGCACCTAATGTTCGTCAATATAACGGTGTTGCTGGTGTTACTATCACTCACGAAGGGTACTTTGACGACAAAGGCAAACCAGTAATTGATAAGAAAACTAAACTAGCCAAAGAGATTCCAAATCCAGAATGGTTGTTATTTGAAAAATGCATGCGTGGTGATACTAGCGATAATATCTTTAGTGCATATCCAGGTGTGCGCACAAAAGGTACTAAGAACAAAGTAGGGTTAATAGAAGCATTTGCAGACCGAGATAGTAAAGGTTGGGCGTGGAACAATTTAATGTTACAACGTTGGGTTGATCACGAAGGTGTAGAACATCGAGTGTTAGACGATTATCAACGTAATCAACTATTATGTGATCTAACAGCACAGCCCAAAGAGATTAGAAAATTAATCAAAGAAACAATCGAAACTGGCATAACTGCTGACAAAAATGTCAGCCAAGTAGGTATTAGATTATTAAAGTTCTGCGCAAGTTATGATCTTGTTAAAGTATCAGAACAAGCGCAAAGCTATGCAGCCCCATTAAATGCGAGATATACACAATGAATACAACAGCAAAAGTGCTAGTTCCAAATAAAGTTTGGATATTAGAAAATCGTGGTGTTAAGCTAGGTACTTTGAACAAAGAAAAGAAAGGTTATGCTTTCTTTAGACAGGGTATGAAAGTAGAATTAACTGATATAAATGAGGTTAAAGCTCGATTTGGCGAAGAGTTATTTAAAGACAGCATCAATAGTCTTAAACCTAGCAAACCCGCTGATCCAAAATCAATATACGATTTTCCGTGTAGTAGCAAACCATTTAATCCTGTATACAATGTAAAGAATAGATTACCTATCTATGCCAAAAGTAGCAAAAGCAAGAGCTTGTACTGTGCGGGATATTATGTTATTCAGTTTCGTAAAGGATGGGTTAAATCATTCTGCCCAAAATTGATCACATTAGAACGCTATCCATACCAAGGTCCTTTCAAAACTGAACAAGAAATGAAGACCGTACTTAACCAGGTGAACAAACTATGAAACAATTAAACACATTGCCCATCGAACAATTCCTAGACAAAGCTAAGATTGCCATTAAGAGCAATCAAAAGCACCTTACTCTGGATATCAAAGAAGTACAAGCATTAAATGACAGTCTTGCTGTAGCAATGACCCGCATTGCTGGTCAACTTGATGCTCAGCTACAGGCCGCTAGCACATTACCTGACACAATTTCTGTCAATGTAGACGGTGGGGGATTTTGAGTTATATGCTGCTAAATACACGAGCACTATCGTTAAGTGCTACGGAGTCGTTTGTGAGCAGGCCAAAACCCAATATATTGTTAGAAATAACAAACAAAAAGACTTATAAAACTGAACAGGTTTTAGAAGCTGATGCCATTTGGGCTGTTTTCTATAAAGGTAAACCAGTTAATTTGAAAACTAGTTCAATTGTAGCACAGCAACTAGGTCCTAAATATAAGAAAGTATCATTTAGCAACAGCGGGCATGCACTTAATCTTGCAGAAAAATTAAACAAATTGTATAACTGTAATGATTTTGCTGTGTATAAACTAACTACCGGTGAACAATTATCCTAAATGGATACCAAAACTCTTCTAACTAAACAATTCCTTAAAGAATTAGGCTGGCCAGGCGAACCAATTGATGTAGAAAAAGCGTTACATACCTGGTGGCGTAATCCAAGATTAGGTGAAAGAAGTTTTGGATTAACACCTATAGGGTTTGAATTATTATCAGAAAGCATTAAGCTCAAATTCTATAAAATAGATATCCCAGATAACACCAGTATCACTAATCAAATAACTATTTGGATGGACAAATACATCGATTGTCCGTATTATCTAGACAAAAAATCCATTTATGTAAGCCGAGAAAAGGTTGCTGTACAACTGATCTTATTCAGCGGCGACTTATATAAGTTTGGAAAATCTAAAGAAATATCTCGAAAAAGCGCAGAATCAGCTTGACATAGACCCCGTTTTGTCATATAATATGTTTGTAGGTTACACATACACACTTAATTATGCAGAAAGGTTAGAAAATGGCAGAGAAGATTTCAGCAAATCGTACAGTTAGCCCCAATGAAGCAAAGAAGAGCATTCGCAAATGCGTTAAGGTTAAACGTCCAGTATTCTTGTGGGGTGCTCCAGGTATTGGTAAATCAGATATCGTTAAACAAATCGGCGATGAACAAAATCGCGAAGTAGTTGACGTTCGTTTATCACTTTGGGAACCAACTGACATCAAAGGTATTCCGTATTACAACAGCGACATGGGTACAATGACTTGGGCTCCTCCAAGCGAATTACCTACTGATGCAGATAGCACAGCTATCTTGTTCTTAGATGAATTAAATTCAGCAGCACCTGCAACACAGGCTGCGGCTTACCAATTGATTCTTAACCGTCGTGTTGGTACTTATAAGTTACCAGATGGTGTTTCAATTGTAGCGGCAGGTAACCGTGAAACAGATAAAGGTGTTACATATCGCATGCCAGCACCGTTGGCTAATCGTTTCTTGCACTTAGAACTACGTACAGACTACGAAGATTGGTTAGGTTGGGCACTTGACAATAAAGTGCATGAACAAGTTGTTGGTTATTTGGGCTTTGCAAAACAAGACTTATACGACTTTGATCCACGCAGTTCAAGTCGTGCTTTTGCTACACCACGTTCATGGTCATTTGTAAGTGAGTTGTTAAAAGATGACGACTTAGATGACGGTACATTAACAGACTTAGTAGCAGGTGCAGTCGGTGAAGGTCTAGCAGTTAAGTTTATGGCACACCGCAAGGTAGCTAAACAAATGCCAAACCCAACAGACATTCTAATGGGTAAAGTAGGTAAGACTTCTATCAAAGAAGTATCAGCTATGTACTCATTGAGCATTTCAATGTGTTATGAATTACAAGAAGCTGATAAGAAACGTGCTGCCAACTGGAACGAAATGGCAGATAATTTCTTCCGCTTTATGATGGATAACTTCCCAACAGAGTTAACTGTTATGGGTGCTAAGATTGCACTTACTAACTATAACTTACCGTTTGATGCAAGCAAGTTGAAAAACTTCGACGAATTCCACGATAAGTTTGGTAAGTACATTATCCAAGCAATGGAAGGGTAATAAAGCAAATAAAAGGCCCTACGGGGCCTTTTTTCACTTGTGTTATGGTAAAGAAGAGTGTATAATATATACATATTAAACAGAAAGGTATATTATGTCAGTAATGAAAGCAGAAAAAGTTAAGAAGCCAACAAAGACACGTGAGTATTCACCTGCTGAAAAGAACAAGATTATTGAAAAACTTGTAACTGCTCGGGTTGGGTTGCTATTACGACATCCTTTCTTTGGCAATATGGCTACACGTATGCAATTAATTGATGCAAGTGATTGGTGTAGTACACTTGCTACAGATGGTCGCAACTTCTATTATAACAACGACTTTGTCAGCAAATTAAAGCCTAAAGAAGCAGAGTTCGGATTTGCACACGAAGTATTACATAACGTGTTTGACCATATGGGTCGTAAAGGTGACCGTGATCATCAATTGTCAAACATTGCCGCAGACTATGCTGTAAATCAAATTCTTAAAGATGAACGCATCGGTGAAGTTCCTAACTGGATCAAAATTTTCCAAGACAATAAGTATCGTGGTATGAGCTACGAACAAATTTATGACGACTTGTATCAAAATGCCGAAAAGATCGACATTAGTTCGTTAGGCGAGATGTTAGACGAGCATTTAGATGACGGCGAAGGTGAAGACGGTCAAGGCAACGGCGGCGACCAAGAAGGTAAGAGCGGTCGTCCTAAACTAACAGCAGAAGAAAAGAAAGCTATCCGCGATGAAATCAAAGAAGCTATGGTAGCGGCTGCTCAAAGTGCAGGTGCTGGTAAATTGCCAGCAGGTATCCGCAGATTAATTACAGACTTTACAGAACCGCAAATGGACTGGCGTGAATTGTTACGTATGAATATCCAAAGCATTATGAAAAGTAACTTTAGTTTTAGTCGTCCAAATCGTAAGAGCCAACATTCAGGTGCTGTATTACCAGGCATGACTAACGAAGAAACTATTGATGTAAGCGTAGCAATTGATATGTCAGGTAGTATCAGCGATAAGATGGCTAAAGACTTCTTAAGCGAAGTTAAAGGCATCATGGATGAATACGTTGACTTTAAATTAGACTTATGGTGTTTTGATACACAAGTTTACAACTATGCTAAATTCTCAGGCGATACTGCTGACGAAATTATGTCATACGAAGTTAAAGGTGGTGGTGGTACAGACTTCGATGCAAACTACGAGTTTATGAAAGAAAACGAAATTGAGCCAAAACGCTTTATTATGTTTACTGATGGATATCCGGCCGGATCTTGGGGGGACGAAAACTATTGCGAATCACTATTTGTTATTCACGGTAATGATTCAATTATTCCACCGTTTGGGCAGGTTGCGTATTATAAGTGATTCCTAAACTGAAATCTTCATACAATTGTTCTTTGGACTTGTGAGAAGTTTTGCTTTTAGCATAGTTTTCTGTACAATGTACAAGACGAAGGTTAGTAATATCCGAGACAATATTAGCAGGTATAGAGTTTCGAAATCCGTCTGCTACACTATAGATATGATCAATATGCCATTCTCTACCTCGTAATCCTTGCGGATCTAACATACCTTTATGTCGATTGTACATTGTATCGGCATATTGATGACACCGATCTATATACTGTTTTAGAGTTAATCCCTCAACAGAATAATCTTTGTGGTTATGATATTCATTCCAGTATTCTTTTTTGTTAGCTTTGATTTTAGCACGGGCTTCGGGTATATGAGCAGCATTAGATACTCCGTAACGTTCTTCCATAACTTGTTGACGTTTTTCTTTAATAGTAGGACTAGAACTAGCATTAGGTACCCCATATCGTTTAATAGAAGTTGCTTGCATCTTAGCCTGAACCGCCGGGCATCGTGCAGGAATTTTAGAGCATTTATGTTTTCCATTCCAGGTAATATAAGTAGCTTCTTGGCCGCAGTTATTTTCGCATAGTATTTTCATAAATGTATTTATATAAAGTAGCCGTCAGTAAACAAAATATAGTATCAACTAATTAATTCATCACTTCATAAATGGTTGACAATTATCAAAATATGTATTACACTAATTACTAATATATAAATAAAGTAGGTATTTAATGTCTCTAGCCAAGGAAATAATAAATCCATTGAACGTATTAGGGCAACGCAGGTTGAACTATATACCATCTCACTTTAGTACAATGTGTATTAGTAATACTCGTATTTTTGCAGAGATCGATCAATGGATTTATCATAACCTAGATAGTAGATATTGTGTTCGGGTTAAGCAAGGGCTCGATGCACAAAGAAGAATAGTAGACGTGATTGAGATCGGAATAGAAGATCATAAAGAATTAACTATGTTCAGTTTAGCATGTCCACTCTTGCACAAAAAATAATTAGGAGAACCAGAAAAATGGCACAAGAAGATCAAGTAGTAGATACACCAGAAGTAGCACCAGAACAAGCAGCACCAGCACCAGAATTAACTATTGTTGATTTACAGAATTTACGTTCAATTATTGATGTAGCATCACGTCGTGGTGCATTTGGCGCAGCTGAAATGGCAGCAGTAGGTGGTGTATTTAATAAGCTAGATGCTTTCTTAGCAGTAGCAGCACCACAAGCACCAGCTGACGCACCTGCTGATCAACCAGCAGCTTAAGGAGAAATAAAATGAAACATATTGGTAAGATGAAAAACAATTCGGCTAGATTAGCCATTGTGTATCGTACAATACCGGGCGAGCCAAATAACTGTTTAGTTGTTGGCACACAAGGATTAGGTGATAGTTATCACGATTCACTAATGTCATTGTTAGAAAGCGATGCGGCACAACAAGCAAACGAACTAGCAGATGCATTAGCAGTACGCAAATTCCCAGATGGTAGCGTAATGTTAGGTTATCTACATTCATACGGGCATTTGAAGAAAGTTCCTACTAATATGGTTCTTATGACTCCAGATAGTCAAACACAGATCCAGTTAGATGAATTAAATCGAATCATTGCTGACCAAAAAGGTATTACAGTTGATCAATTGGCAGTAAACGATGGATCAGCTCCTGCTCCAAAATCTACCAAAACAGTTGAAGTAGATACTACAGATACTGCCCAAGGTAAGAAAGAGTCATTCGAAATGACTCCAGCAGAAATGCGTAGTCGTGCAGATGCTTTATATAAAGAAGCTGCTAAATTACGTAAAGACGCAGACACAATGGATCCTCCAAAAAGCAAGAAAAAAGTTGCTGCTGTAGAGGTTTAATTGATAGCGGGCGTCGTAGCAGTAGAACGTAACCAGGGCATTGGATTTGAAGGTCAGATGCCCTGGCCGCACCTTAAAGGTGATATGAAATCATTTGTTAGATTAACAACAGATAAGATTGTAGTAATGGGCTCAACTACATGGAAGGGATTAGGTAAGCAATTGCCAAATCGTATCAATGTTGTTATTAGTTCAGAACTGCATCCAGGTGCTCATCTTACTTTTACAGATCCAGTAGAAGCTATCACAGAATTACAAGAACGGTATGCAAATAAAGATATCTTCATCATTGGTGGTCAACAGTTATATGATAGCGTTAAAGATCTAATCAGCGTGTATTATGTAACCGAAATTGACGCAGCCTATACCTGCGATAAATTCTTTAATCTAACCTATGTAGAAGATCACTATCCGTTAGTTGAGGAAATTGAACATTTTGAAGCCACTGACACAACCCCAGCATATACTATTAAAGAGTACAGAAAATGAAACAATACCTAGCAGCACTTAAAGATGTTTTAGAAAATGGTGATCATCGTCCTGATCGAACAGGCGTTGGCACTATTAGTAAATTTGGAGTACAACTACGTTTTGATCTTGAAAAAGGTTTTCCAGCAGTTACAACAAAAAAACTTGCTTGGAAAAGTGTAGTTAGCGAACTACTTTGGTTTATTGAAGGTAGCGGCGATGAGCGCAGACTAGCTGAGATCCTATACGGTGATCGTATGGTAGAAAAGAAAACCATATGGACAGACAATGCTAATTCAGATTATTGGGTTGAGAAACGCATGAAACGCAGTCCAAGTGATCTAGGTCGTATCTACGGAGTACAATGGCGCAAGTGGCGTAAACCTATAGTACGCATTAATAAGGTTATCTTACAGAATCACGATCAATTGATAGAATTAATCGCTGGTATAAAGGAAGATCCCTACAGTCGCAGACACATCTTATCAGCCTGGAATCCCGGAGAACTTGATCTAATGGCATTACCGCCATGTCATGTCATGTGTCAATTCTATGTAAACAATGGTCGATTAAGTTGCCAAATGTATCAACGTAGTGCTGATATGTTTTTGGGATTACCATTTAATATTGCCAGTTACGCATTATTCACTCACATGATTGCTCAAGTTTGCCATCTTGAAGTCGGCGAGTTAGTTATTGTAATCGGTGATGCTCATATCTATGAAAATCATATCGAGCAGGTTAAAGAGCAATTAACTCGTAAACCTTTAGCTGCTCCTACATTGAAATTAAATCCAGAGATTGATGTTATCATGGATTTTGAAATGGATGATATTACATTAGAAGGGTACGAAAGCCACGACGCTATCAAAGCGCCGATGGCTGTTTAGTCTTTATCCAGGGTTAGCCAGCGCAGTTAGTTGAGCCTGTATTGTTGCTAACTGTGCCTGTAGATCAGAAATTGTCGGTGGTGCAGGAGGAGGTGGCGGAGGTGGAGGTGTCCATGTGCTGGTTATATCCTCCCATCCATTGTTAATTGCTGTTTGCATGTAAGGCAGTTGATGTGATATTGTCTCATCGTATGCATATACATCGCCGTTTGGGTTTTTGAAATATCTCATAATTTATCCTTAACTTAATTCTGCCCAGAAGGTACAATCTGCTTCACCTTGCCCACCGCCAACATAATATGTTGCGTCAACTGGTACAATGAAAGATACTGCATTACCATTATTATTGTTATTATCATGAGACACGTTAAAGAAATATGTGCCATTTACATAAATTTGATAATTCCCACTTCTACCGTATCCTAACATAACCATTATAGGTTTTCCAGTTGAATTTGTATACGTTACTCCACAAGATCTGCTTGGGTTTGACCAAGTTTGTCCTACTCCTAATCCAGAATTAGGTGCGCTTACCCAAGTAGTACCATTAGATGTTAATACACGCCCACTTGCACCGGGTGCTACTGTCTGTAATGCAGATGTACCGTTACCTAATAATACTGAATTAGCAGTTAACGAGTTAGTTCCTATACCACCATTTGCCACAGTTAATGCAGATGCTAGGCTAGATACAGTAACATTGCTAATAGTACCTCCATTAATTGCAGCAGTTGAGGCAATTAACGAATTAACATTTAATGTGCTGCCTGAGCCAACTGTCCAATTTCCAGTAAGTGTGCCAGCCGTTGTTGGACTACCTGTGGTAATATTTTGTGAAATAATATTTAAAGTGCTTCCAGCATTAACTGACCAATTCCCTGTTATTGTTCCGGCAGTTGTTGGCGATCCGCTTGTGATAAATTGACTAGTAACATTGCCTGCAACATTGCCTGCAACATTACCTGTAACATTGCCTGTTACATTACCTGTTAGGTTTCCGGCAAAGGTTGCTGCTACGGTATTAAATGTCCCAGCATTGGCTGTAATATTAGTAGCAGTTACCGTAACTGCGGTCATTGTAGTTGCATAAATCCCTGCAAATTTATTGTTAGGATTACCAATATATACCGGCGGAACATTTGATCCTGAGCCAGGCAATAATGAATTACCATCAATCATTAAGATGTTAGTTGTGGTATTATTGTATTGTAAATTGAAAGATATTTTAGTAGCATTTACTCCGGTCATCTTACCTTCAGAGTTACCGTGATCTGCGTGGAATCTAAATACCCCGCCTACTCCAACCAAAATACCATCATCAGTCGGTACATTTAATCCGATTGAAAAATCATTTTGGTAAGTTGATTTTAACAAGAAATCACCCGGAGCATAACTTCTAGTATTATCTACTAGTCCTAATGCAGAAGATGCAGTACCCCACAAATAATATCCAGATCCGTTCATGGTGCTGTTAGCTGATATACCAGAAGCATCAGTATCCGCTAATGTGATTCCTTTTCTAAGGGTAGGAAAATCTCCGTAGAACGATGTGGCAGTATTTACGCTGATATCTTCTGATGCCAGCACTGCTACTACAACATTAGAAGATCCGATTGGAACAATATGTTGTTCTACATAATGATTATTACCCAAGGAATCTTGTATAGTGGTTAATCCTTGACTTCCGCCACTTCCGCCGCTTCCGCCCGATGTAGACGGACCTACTGCTAGCCATTTTTTGCCAGTGTAGACATTTAACACGCTTTGGCTTTGATCAAACCATAGATCCCCTGTGGTTAAATTAGTAGGAGAGCTGCCGTTACTTGAATATGAAGTATATGCTAGTGACACAAAATTTGTACCGTCAAATACTTTTAATTTTTTGTTAGTAGAATCATACCATAATTGGCCTGTAATAGCCTTAGGTGGTTGCGCTTTATTAGCAAAGTTTTCTAATAAATGTAAGAAATTTGTATCAATGAATCCGCCGTATCCAGCATAATTCTTACCAACAAATGTCAGGTCAGTTGATTGATTTATCGAACCGTCTTGAACAGTTGCTAGTGTAGATCCATTTGTTTTATTCAGTATGTATGGCATTGTTTTAACCTATTTTATCTAAATTCTACCCAATTAATAATTGTTTGACCATCTGAGAGGTTGTTTACTGGTTCATCCGGGCAATAGATATTAATATAGTACGATGCTCCGGGAGGAACAAAAAACTGTAATGTCATCCATCCTAAATAAGTCGGTCTCCCTGTTTGATTTACGGCCTCTCTCGTGACTTCTACTCCATTTACGTAAGCAATGGACCAAATAGCAGCATCTTCAGTATCAGAAGTAATATCAGCTGAACTTACAGTAGCATTTACCCAAATTACGTTACCAGTTCCATTAGTGTAGGGTGTTCCAAATGTCCTAGCTCCGGTTACATTCTGATAAGATTGTCCTACTCCAAATCCAGAATATGAATAAGATCCACCTAGAGGTACTGGAATTCCATTCATTGTAATACTTGAATTGTTTAAGGATGTGTTAGGTATACCAGTAACTTTTGTTCCTGCTAATCCTGTAATCCAACTTGGATTATTATACGAGCCGTTAGTATAAACACCGTAAGTAACTGTACCGGCGTTACCTGATACATTGCCTGTCACATTGCCTGTTACATTACCCGTTACATTACCCGTCACATTGCCAATAACACTGCCTGTGTGTGTACCACTGGTATCACTCCAAACTACTCCTGCGCCGGTGCGTTGAACAATTTTATCTGCCACTGGAGGTACCGATGCGTTAGGTAAATTGTTTATTTGATTTTGTGTATTGCTAATTGCATTATCGATGTATAATTTAATAGCTTTTTGCGTTGGGATCCTATCATCGCCATTATGAGCAAATGTAGGATCAGTGTCCCAGCGTGCTATACTCAACAGCGTAGGATCTGTTAATGCTGTGAAACTAACGCTATTGGCATTTACTGTAGGTGCATCAATTGCGTAGGTCCAGATAGTGTTCCATCGTAATCCCGAACTGCCTAAATTTGCACCATTGTTTGCTACTGGACTCAGTCCATTTAATACATTCCATGTTCCAGCTAATTGGCTTGAATTAGTAGGTGATATTAATTTGTTAGCAGTTACAGAACCTGCTTGAATATTTCCGCTTCCGTCTCTTTGTACAATGGTATTAGCCTGAGTTGATGTCGATGCTAGAACATAAGATGTAGCACCATCATTTAACAATGCGTTAGCATTAGTAGCATATAGACTAGTGCCAGTTAATGTAGCATCTGTATTGCCCGCAATGTTACCATTTTTAAGTGTTATACCTTTATGTATATGAGATATGCCAGAGATTAAATTAGTAGATGACGTAACAAAGTCATCGCCACTTATTACATAAATTACTTGATCATTTACTAATGCTTCAATAACAGGATGTGCTACATCAGCAGTGTCTAATAATGATACAGATATAAGTCTTGTAGGATTAAATCCCGGAGCTTTCTCTGGTCCAATTAAAGTAAATCCTGTACCAGTGTTAATGAATAATTGATTGTTAACGCTATCATACCACAAATTACTTGCCGACGATGCTCCGGAGGTAGATGTACTATATGACATCACTGCCAAAGTTTGCCATTGTGTTTCGTTATAAACTTTCAATACATTGTTAGTTTTATCAAACCATAATTGGCCTGTTAGTTTATTTGCTGGTTCTGTAGCAGCCGCAAAATTTTCTAATAAATGTAAGAAATCATTGTTCTGTATCTCACCAAACTTTGAAACATTTTTACCAACAAACGTGATACTAGACGAAACACTGTCAGTAAATCCGTCTGCTAATTCTAATAGTATCGTGCCGTCTGATTTTGTAATTTGGTATGCCATTCTTTATTCCTTATGAGACAATGCTGCCGCCTTGCCATACTAATGTTCCAGACTGATTAATCACAAGGTATTCTCTAACTACTCTAGTAACTGTTGGAACAATTATTGTCGAAGCCGGAATAATACCAGCTAGGCCGGATTGTATTATCACTGTCTGTGTATTATTGTTAATATCTTTTACCTGAACACCGCTTGAATTTAATGTAATCAATTGTTGAGGACTAGCAGGTACAGCAATTGATAAATTTGTACATATTACTCGTACTCGTGTGCCTTCACCTAAATTAAGGTATTCGTACGGTGATGGGTTATAAATTGGAAGAGCTAGATTTAGATATGGTAGAATATCTATTGCCGGATCAGCCATGCCTGTTGTATCAATTGAGAATGTAAATCCTTTTGATCCTACCAATTGTAGTCCAGCATCAACATAGGTTTTATTTGTAGCATCATATGGGCCTGTTGGGATTGCTACGCTAGTAATTCTATTACCGGTAGCATCTACTGTGCCCGTGCCTGTTCCTGATAGATATAATGTTTTATTAGTTCCAGTTGCTTGAACGGTACTGTCATGTATCGTTACATTAGTAACTGTTAGAACAGACAGTATACCTAAACTCGTTAATCCTGGTGCAGACTTGATAACATTGCCCAGCGATGTTGCATTAACTACTGCGTTACCGCCAATTAAGTACGAACTAGCAGTTGAGGTAATGTTAGTATTATCATTAAAGTTCCACCCTGACCCGTTATTAACCCAGGTAATGGTATGATCAGTTGTGCCGTGTAAGGTAATACCGCCGCCTGTGGCTACGCTATCACTTGGACTACTTTGTCCGTAGGCTAATTCTATATTCTTATCATTAATCTGTAAATTTGTAGATTGTACATTAGTAACATTACCTTGTACAACTAAATTGCCTTGTATGCGAGTATCGCCATTAATATCTACAGGATACTGAGGAATTTCTGTAAATAGGCCAACTCGTTCATTTAATGAGTCTACAGCCAATGCTGTGAAATATGCCACAGTGCTGTTTTTACTGCTAACTCCGCGAATACGTAATAGAGAATCAGTAGTATCATGCACTATGTTAGTACTGGTACTATCAACATAAATTTGTAAGTTTTGATTATTGCCAACATACAATCCAGGATTATCACTTCTAATACTTAATCCGCCAACTAAGGTTTGATCTCCTGTGTTTGCTAGATATGAATTTGGACTAAATCCCTGCACTGAATCTGCGCTGGTTGCTGTACCTACGAATCGTATTCCCGGAATAGATTGATTTAGATTAAATCCAGGTTGTACTGAATTCATTCCATTATGTGCAACTTCAAAGGTAAATGGTATTGCTGAGGCAATTCCCAGCAATGCGTTATTACTGTATAATGAAGCAACCACTTGAGAATTTTTAGCAGTGTCTGTTATAGTTTCTACTAACCATCCAGATTTTCCGCTGACTGCTGAATACTGCGGTCCTACTAATGTGAAGTTTGTACCATCTGGGGTAAAGTATAATTGATTATTTCCAGAATCGATCCACAAATCGCCTTGATTAGCAATAGTAGGTTGTGTTGGTGTAACCTGCGCACCTGCTACTGGTTTGAATACTTTATCCATACCATATACATACATACGGCCGTCAACTTTGTTGTACCATAATTGCCCAACGATCGGACTGCGCGGTTGATTTAATCCGGCAAAGTTTTCTAACAATCCTACAAGATCATTATTAAGATACTGACCGTATGAATCTACGTTCTTTCCTATTAATGCTAAACTGGTAGTAAGTTGATCAACCTTAGTATCACTCAAGGTTAATAAGATTGTTCCATCTGTTCGTGTAATTGTATATGACATAGTCTTCTATTCTTAATATTTAATCATGTATCTAACCACATAGGTCGAAGTGTTCACCGAGTTCGATGGAACAATATTGTTTAAGTTTGGAACATTAAATGACGCAGGTCCTGTCTGTCCGTATGGCAGAGTTGTACCTCCTAATGCTGTATATAGCGCACTGTAAATTCCACTTGAACTATAAGAGGCACCATCACACCATAACCATCCGGAAGGAGGAGTTGTACCAATAGTAGGAGATAACATTATAAATCCAGGATACACTATATTAGTATATACATCAGATAAGAAATTTTGTTTATTAATCTTATACGGTGTAGCAGTAGGTGATTGACTTGGATCTGATATAAGCATTGTCCAAGTTCCCGCAGCGGAAGTTGCCGTTGTCTGCGCAGAAATCGAAGAATTATTTAAGGTAGCAACTAAATTAATCGCTTGTGTTCCGTTAAACGCCTGTTGATCAGCAGTAACCTGTCCAGATATTGAAAATGCTCTCGGGTTGGTTAATTGGTCAGCAGTGTATGCCGATCCTTCTAATCTTGTTGTGCCTGTTCCGATGTAATCAACCCACACTCTACGGAAGTGATTATCAATTGTTCCTAGATCATAGGTTGACGGTGTAGAAGGAATTATTGCTGCGCTGGTATTGGTTGATGATACTGATATTGTGTCAACAAACGTTGAATTAGCAGTAACCGTTAGGTTACGATTAAGTTGTACATCACTGCCAACTGTTACTGAGCCAGTAACCTTTAATGCATTTGTAATTGTAGTAATTCCAGAAATTAATACAGTTCCATTAACATCTAATGTAGCATTTGGATTAGAATTAACGCTGTTAATACCAACACGTTGATTTTGTCCAGATATCGTTAATATACTGTTACGTATACCATTACTATCAATCTTAAAGATAATATTAGCAGAATCAGCAATATTTGTTATAACTGCATCTTGCCCTGTTTTGGTTAACAGGAAAGTAGACGAAGTTAATCCAATGCTTAGGCCGCCATTATTGTTTATTGTTAGTACTTCAGTTAATGATTGTGGTATATCTTTTCTAAAGAAACTATTAGCTGAAATTACCTGTGTAGCAGGCACCGTTACCGCCAATGCTGCTGCCTGAGTAGCAACACCATTAAATGTTGGTGCTATTCCGTTGTATAATTGTGTGCTTAGATTCACCCCCGGAGTTAATAAATTAAATCCTTCAATAACCGCAGATGGTCTAAATGAATCTTGAGCAATAATAGTAAGCACATTGCCATTAAGATAATTTTTGATTACGTAATGATATGCTCCGTCGGTTCCTAGAATCGAATCTGGATAATTACCAGTTTGATATGTTGAACTAAAACTTGGTCCAACTAAGGTAAAACTACTACCATTCCAAATGTTTAATTGATTATATGTTGTGTCAACCCAAATATCACCCAATCTAGCATTAGTAGGTGCTGTTAGTGTTCTAAATACTCCGCCTAGTTCTGGCGAATTGCTGTTTAAACCAGACCCGTCATTGATACGTAATCTTTTGTTTACACTGTCTGATGTATCATACCAAAGTTGTCCTTCAGTGGTGTTAGTTGGAGGTGTAGGTGCTGCAAAATTTTCTAATAAATGTAATAAATCACTAGCGATCACTGGTCCAAATCCAGAAGCATTGCGGCCAACTAGGCCTATACTGGTACTATAATCAATAGTACCTGTATTGATGGTAATAGGTGTTTTAGAAAGATCTGAATGATTTATTGTATATGCTGACATTTAATTAACTTCCGTTAGTTAGACTTTGAATTCTAACTGTGTAATCTATCTGTATCATTCTGTTCAATGCTTTTTGTACAGGATGGAAAATAACATGAGTTAGCAATGGGCCTGTATTAGCACCAGCTGAACTGTATCCTCGCAATCCTAACTCATCAAACACAAATGTACCGTCTTGGTTTACGCTGGTGTCAAACGCTGCTTGACCACTTGGTTCGCCAAAGTCCAATAAGCAAGTAACTAATACATCCGAATAAGGTGTACCAGGTACATGACGAACTTCCATAAAGTTCCTAGATGGGTCAACATCATACGGACTTTGACCATCTACTATTTTGTAATATTGTTGGTTGTATAAGGCTGCATTAGATCCAACAGTGTTTGGTGTCAAATATGTAATAATGCCAGTTGGATCAACTCTACTACCACCGTTGCCAAATGCCATTTCAGAAATAAATCCACCGTTGTTTGAGATGCTGTTAGCCAATGCTATTGAAAAGTTTTCATAGTGAATAGCATTACGCTTGTCTACGAATACTTCCTTAGTCTCAGGATCATGTATTTTGATGTGTCCTTGGATACGTACTGTTCCCATTTCGTTAGGTTTTTTTGTATTATTTTCCATAGTTTCTTTCATCTTTTCAGTTTTAGACTTGTCCATAGTGATATTTATCCGGAAGGGCAGCCTGTCTATCTCGCAAGAACGTAGCTACTGCGCCAGTATCGTTCAATAGAGATGTTGCGGTACTTGCGTACCAATCTTTAGCGGTTTGTTGTACAAGGGTGATTGCAGTACCTGTGTTTAATCTGCCTGCAGGCACATTTAATGTCAGAACATTATTTGTGCCGGACGATGTGATAGTAAATTCAGGTGGTAGATAATTTAATCCCTGATACACAAATCCGTTTACCGCAGATAAATCTAGCGAGTTAGTATATACCCATACTTGGTTTGTTGATGTAACCAAATAAGCATTACCTATCACAGTTGTATTAGGTAGCGCAGTTGAAGTAGAAATTGTTCCTACAATAGTAGCAGTTACATTGTCGTATAATACCGACATATCGTGAACATACATTCCATCTTTACGTAGTGGTATACCACCTTGATATACGCGAACTTGGTGTACAGATGCAGTTGACGTATTGAATACTATGCCATTACCTTTGGTGTTGGTCATATTCTCAATTACATAGGCAATATCTAATGGGCTTGGAACTACAGCAGTACTAACATTCACAGTTTCAGTATATGGCATTATTTGACGCACACCCTGATCTAATACCTCAGTACCTACTGGATAACCATCTCTTGCTCCGGTTCCTAATGTAGCACGTTTAAGTCTTGATAATGTATTGCCACTCATTGCCATATATTCAATACGTTCGCCAGCAATTAATATAACGCCTGGAGCATTTTTTGCTGGATTAGGCACTGATAAATCGCTTGCCTCATCTACCACAATTGTAGTAGAAGTAGTATATAACGGCTCAGCTAGATTTGTACTATTTGTTTCGCTTATGCGTTTGAATGTTGTACGATTTAATATATCTTTAAATTGACGATATGCTATCACTGTGTTATCTGACACATCAGTCATACTCATTACAACTATTGTATCAGTAGATTGAATTGGATAATTATCATCAACAACTACTGTTTTATTATCAGTATCGATATAATAATCAAGACCGTTAGTTAACGGTGTTCCGTTAATTGTTACCCATACATAATTGTCATTAAGTACCGCACGATTCATTGTGTATCTTCTTAATGTTCCTGATGTGAATACTTCTGTTCTAATCATATCACTATCTTGATTTGTGTACGTTGTGACTTTAAGTATTCCGCCTTCTGGAATTGCAAGTCTGTTGGTATTCAATATAATTTGACCATTATCAAAATAGTACTGACTATAAACAGTATTAGTAATTGCAACCGCATCACCTGTTTTCAAGATGCCTGGACGGAATACAATTAATTTATTAGGTTGATCTAAAATAAAATCAGCACCATTTTGAATTTGTATTCCGTTGACAAATACCTGCAATGCGCCTAATGAAAATACGCCTGCTGGATAATTGCTGTTTGGATCAATTTCAAATACCGTTTGATTAGCTGCCGCAGAATAATATGCAGTGTTTGGTGGTATTAATCTAAGTTTATTCAATTCAACAATTGCTTGAGCATTAATTGGTCCAATCACGCCAGGATACTGGGTAAGAGTATACGCAGTAGTAGCAGATGATGTAACAAATATTTGGTCTTTTACTTCACTGTAGCCTTTGTATGCTGCTTCGAATACCCACACCTGTAATGTATTTGTACCTGTTAATCCCGAAACAGTAACACCTTTACCATTTAATTTATATTGGTCTGATGTTATTGGATTACCATTTAATGTTACATATAGACTTCCAATATCTGCCAATGGTACTCCTACTGGGACTGTAATTGAAGATTTAGTTGATGTAGCATAATCGTAAGACGAGTACGCTGCACCTCCAATTCCTACGTTAGTCACAGCAACTACTCCTGTTGAAGTTTGTGTAGATATTGTAATAGTATTATTATTGAAGTCAATAGTATAATCGGTACCGTAGTTTAATATACCGCGATTATATGATACCATTAATGATGATGTATTTGCTGGTAACATAGACAACGAAACAGTAGTAGAAGTTGTTGTTGTGCTTACTAAGAATGTATTCTGTGAGATCATAGGTGATCCACTCGGCACTCGGGTGTAAACACTAATACCAACACTTTCAACTACTTCGCCTGGTACTAATTCTTCAGGACCGTGGCTTACATTTGGCGATAAGAATTGATCTCCATCAACAATTAGATCTTCTGGATTTAAACCAGTTGCCATTGTATAGGCTAGATCACCACCGTCGATAATAGTATCAAGTGATGCTTCACCATTGCCACCATCGTCCCATGCTGCTTCAGTAAATGGTAACATGTCCCAGTTTGAAGTGTAGGCAAATGGCAATGTTTGAATTTGTGTACCTGGATAATCTACTCCTGTCATTACTTGAGCAGGATCTGCTCCTGGCATACCATCCGTCGGTGCATAGTAATCTTGAATACGATCAGCAGCATGGTATAAATTAATATTTTTGTTGTAGGTAATATCTAATATCTGTCCTTTATTAGGAACAGATGTTAGTACCAATGTAGAATATAATTTATGATATCCGTTAGATACTTGTGTATAAGTTACTATATCATAATCTAAAGCAAAAATCTTAATACCATCTAATGTGATTTCAATTTCTGATTTTTTGTTTTCAGCTGCCCAAGATAGAGGGAATTGATAAGTGCTGCCATCACAGAAGAACTGATCTGCGGCCTGCTTATTACCAATCTCTCTAAGACCAGTAACACGGTCAAATCGTATATCAATTTTATTAGTACGCACTTTTCCGTTGGCTAATTGAGCATAGGCACGAGCTTGTACAACACCAGTCGACCCGCCGCCAGTTAATACCACAGTAGGGGTTTGTGTATATCCACTGCCGGGATTGGTTACCTCAATTTCAATTACCTTGCCTAATGATATATAAGCAATTGCAGTAGCAGGGTCTGTGATTGTATCTCCTGCTGCTGGAATAATCTGTACATTAGGTACTGATGTATATGTTCCGCCACCGTCGGCTACAATGATGCTACCAACTGTGTACTTGTAGTTATCGGCCCATCCCTTACGTGGATATACATTAAGAGAAGCATCACCTAATTCAATAGGAACAAATGTATCTGTAATATTATCGTATATTGCAGGTAGGTCGAAGTCAGTTGTATAACTTTGTGTTGGTTCTACAACATCATATACTACTTGGAAGTTACGTATTTTAGTATGGTAAGGTTTAACTTCATTTAGATAATCTTCATAGTATTCACTATTTTGGAATTTAAATACCGAACGTTGATCCAGCGGACCTGCTAGATTACTTACATTTATAAACGCAGTTTTGAATGCCCAGTCTAAGAATATTTGTTCGCTCATAGCATAGCGTACTGCTTTAAAGAAGAATTTATTCCAATAGACTTTTAATGGTCCAACGAAGATATCTTCTTTGATTGCCAGTAATACGTTTTCTAATTCTGATTCTGCACTTTGGTCATATAATGTTTGATCAAATGTATATAGGTAGTCAAAGTTGTATGTTGAATCTGTAGTATTCCATAAAGATTCTTTAAATTGTATTGTACCTTTTTCGCTGTAGACTAAATCATAAGCATCATCAAATGTTCCATTTGAATCAACCTTGGCTAGAATAATATATCTACCATTGCCCTGATTATTAACTTTAACATAATCACCAGTAGATGGAGATATTGTAGCTAATAGGTAAGGTTGGTCAACAGTTGTTACCAAAGGTTTCAATGGATCAAACGAGGTAGCTTGCCAGTCAACATAATCCCAAAATAATGTAGTATCGTAATCTTGGGTATGTGATCTATTCCATTGGTTATTATACCATTGATATTCTGCCCATCTATTTCCGCTGGTCGCATCAACTGTTACTATTACAGTATACGGTCTTACCACCAGTATTGGTGTTTCTGTGTAGCCGTATCCAGAATTAACTATTGTAGTGCTAACTACTCTACCTACAGAATCAATCTCAGTAGAAATAACAATACCGCTGGTGTCATTCAACACAGCGATAGTTGGCGCAATTAGGTATCCATATCCAGGATCTTCTATGCTTACACCTGTTACTCTACCATCAGTAATTTGACAAGATACTGCTGCTTGTTTAAAGTAGATAGTTGTAATTTCGTACAATGCCTGTTCATTATCAACTTGTTGATCATATAATCCAGTTTCTACATCAGGTATAGGATCTTTAGAATTTAGATTTGTAAAGTTAATAACATCAGTTACAATATTTTGAGATAATACTGTGTTGGTGTAATCAATTGCGTTACGTAGCGCACCAATTCTATCTTTAAATAATCCTTGGCGAGGACGAATGCTTACACCATATTTGATGCGATCTGATAAACTAGGATCAGGTACAGGATTGCCAAGACTATCACGCCCTAATAAACTATCCATTAATTTCTTTTCAAGCAATGCGTTAGGCATACTGTTAACATCGCCGTCTGCTAATAACATCCATTCGGTGTGTTGATTAATATCATTATCGATATCATCTTCGGCTATGTTAAGATAGATATTATTTTGTGATAATGTTGAAGTAACATTAGTAACCGCAATACTATCAGCAGCTAATACAGAAATGTATTTCATTCCGTATGCTGAAGGATTGTAAATTAAATTAGCAACATCATTTGCCGAAATCTTACGGAAATCTGCTGCAGGAATTGTTACTTTATTTTTTACCCAATAGAAGTAAACATTAGTAGTACCACCTGTTGTGGCATTATAATATTGTTTAACGCTGATTACTGAATTGTCTGCGTATTTAGGTTGACCGCTAATTCCTTTAGCAAGGCCGTCTACAGTATCAGCTAGTGAGCTCCACTGACTCGGTAAGTACTCGCTGCTTACCCATTCGTAAACATCAATACTTGCTCCTGGGAATAAAGTACCCCAAGAGTTTTTTCTATATTCAAGATCACTTTGCTCGTACCAGGTGTATTTTACAGTGCTTAGATCCCACCATAGTTCTCCTAGGTGATCTTCAATCCAGCTGGTATTTGTATCTACTACTACCCCTTGAACCCCAATACTGTATACCGCAGGGTCAAAGGCTGTTTTGTATCGTACTTCTTGATCAGCAATACCTACAATACGACCTTTTGCTGGATCAACTATATCTAGATAATCAAGAACCTGCTGACTTAATGTGTCAATAGTGATAGCACGTTTAACTTTAGATAGATCAACAAGGTCATCTTGTGATCTATAAACATTCCAACTGTTAATAGTTACGTCTTTTTTAGCAAATACATACGCACTACCGATTGTGCTATTTGAAACAAATTTGCCAGGAGTTCCTACTAATACTGTGCCGTTGTTAACTGCAACACTATTACCGTATTGACTGTTGGCCACAGGGGAGCCTGTTGCAGGATCTATGTTAAGAACATTGTCATCAAATAATTCTTCAGCATAGATAAATTTATCATTGTATCTATTGAATACATAGACAGCACCTGATCCTTTAGCGGTATCACCAAAATGGCAAGTTCCATTATCTAAAGTAGTTGCACCTTTATCAAATGTTATATCAATAAATTTATTATCACCGTGACCAGTTACCGTTAATAATTGTCCTAGATCATCGATTGCCAATGCTTGACCAAAATTAAGATTAACATCAGTAGATGGATTATCTAATGTTTGATTTAATACATATTGTGTAGCAGTATTTTGTTTATAGATGAAAACCTTGCCTACATTAGTTTTGCCATCATTAACACTAGTAGATGCCACAAATAGGTAAGTGCCATCATCTGACATTAATACTGTCGATCCAAATCTGTCACCAGTTTTACACACGCTAGGTGCTGATATAAATTGTGCTTGTACAAGATTAGTAGTTCCGCTGGTAGCAGTTGAGTAAACATAAACACCGCCGATATTACCGTTTGTTCCTGGAGCAGAAATTGCTACCATTGTACCGTCTGCGCTACCGCAAATTGAAGCACCTACTCTATCACCTTGTGTATTTGATGGAGTTATTGTAATTGGGGAAGATTGTACTATCGTTGTATCAGTTGACACAATCGACACATTATAAGCATATATCGCACCAGTTGAGGTATTTTGACCAGGTGCGCCAACTACTAATAATTTATTAGTTGAAGTAGTTTTGCTTACATATAATCCGGCACCGTATTCGCCAGGGTGAACGTTTGGATTTGTTATCACTGCACCAGTGCGGTGGATTTCACTTTTTGTAGTTCTGTTAATTCCAGAAATCTTTATTAAATCAACAGCAGGGGCGCCGGCAAATATAGAATCTGTTTCGATGTCATATATTAATGTTGCGCCAAAGTTTGTTGCTACAGATTTGCTGACTGTATTATTAACGATAGTATCATCAATACCATAATTTGTAATAGGAGTTAATATGTTATCTGAATATCCGTACACAAATATGCGACCATATCCGTACGATGCACCGTAATATCCTGTCGGAGCAGAAATTGCCACAATATTTGCAGTGTCTTGAGTAGCAACACGAGATCCAAATCCTTGACCAGTTATTGATAGACTAGGAAGTGTTTCGGTAGATGTGCTATAATTGCTAGCTTTTTCATATACTGCCCATTTGCCAGAATTATCACTGTCAACCCAAACTAAATCACCGTTGTTAAATGATATTGTTTTTTCTAGTTCAGCAATATTATCAAATTGTGCAGCACGCACGCTAACAAATTTAAACATCAATGCCTGCACAGTTGAAGGATTCACTGAGGCTAATGTAGTTGATATTGTAAATGTTGTCAATGACGGAATAGTTTTAATTACATAAACTCCGTCTGACCCGTTGTCTAATCCGTGAATAGATACCACATCACCCACTGATAAATTATGGAATATATCAGTTGTAAATGTTAATTCTGACGATGGAATTGTTACAGCAGAATCGACTACTTTTGGTTTTTGAATAGTATAGCGATACACATCCCATTCACCGTCATTGCGGAATCCTAACCAAATTGTATTGCCATCTTGGATGTTTCCATTGTTAGCAATATCAAGTAAACTGTTTGTATTATAAGCAGTAGCAGTTACATCATCAGTACGAACATATCCTGCCACAGGCATTATAATGTTGTTGTCGGCATAGGTAGATGGTGTTGTAGAAAACGCAGTGTCCGAAGTGTATGTATCACTTTCCATGGTTAAATCAGTAGGAACAATATATGATATTACATCATTTGGTAATACTGGCGCTGTATCCACAAATTTAATAATCTGTGAATTTTCGCGGAAGTCTGCTTCACGTAGAGGAAACTCTAATTCATTATAAGAAACAAAATTACCATAATTACCAACACGGAATGCCCACTCTTCTTTATATTCAATTTGCCCTTGTAGGTTATGAATACTTGCTTTAGCTAATTTAGTAATAGCATTTTGTGTGCCTTTTTCTCGAATAAATCCTTGATAGAATTTATATTGTGCAATCGGATTAACAAAGATATTATCTAGATAAGTACGTGGTGTATAGCCAATCAAATGTTGTGCCATACGTTGCTGAGCAACATCAAAGTTATCAATATCTAAACTATAGAAATCTTCAAACTGATTAATTTTATAATCAAAGTTTGGTAGTAATTGTGCTACTGGTTTAGATCCTAGTAAATTCCAGCTGTTGAAATCAAAAGATGGTGCACCAGCAATATTAACATTAGCTGAATAGTAATTACCTACATACTTAACAATATCAGCAACTTGATAGTCAGTATACTGTGCCCAATCTGAAATCTGTGCATCATCGTAAACAAAGCCCGGACTTAGGAATTCTCCGTTCCAATCAGCAGTTCTAAATCCTGTCAATTTAATACGACTTTGACGGTATCCTGTTTCAATGTCATATATAATATCATTAAACATACTTTTATTATTCATTACAATTGCATGTTCTTTTTGTACAAGATTTAATCTAGCAAAGAATATTCCATCTGTTGTATTCTTAGTCTTAATAGTACATATACCACCTTCGCGGCTTAATGAAAAATTAGCTGCTGGAAATACCTGTCCAGTGGCTTTGATTAAACTATATTCATAGAAACTGTTAAGAACATTGTCAACTACAGCATCTGTAAATTGATACTTAATAACATCTGCAAAAGGACTTAAAGTGATTACTGAACCGTCTGCCCAGTTTTGTGTAGACCAATATAGAAATTCTTTTCCAGTGAAATTCCAATCAATGACTTGATTTAGATCAGCATTGTATTCATCAAATATAAATCCCTGTGACATTAGCCACTGACCATATCCCATTATTAAATCATATACCTGTTGAATAGTACTATATTGTGTGCCGTATGGTACTATTGTTTCTGCCGGATCGTACTGTTTAGTAACTAGAACCGATGCTCCGCCTACTGTAGACAGTTGTTTAATTGCGGCATAATATGTTGAAGTAAATGTTGCTCCAGAATTATGACTGCTGATTACTCTATAATAAACATTGCTATAGAATACAACCTGTCCTGCTTGATAGAATGAATTAGCAGTCCAAACTAAGAATGTTTCTGATTTGCCACCAACTGTGATCGCACTACCATTTGCCTGATGCAAAGGTTGATTAATAGTAAAATACGGATAGCGTTTATCATATCCCTTAACTGCAAAATAACCGTTCTTTTTCTCTACAATAATTCCAGATATTGCAGCAGATTTAACAGGGGTACTTACATTGAAATGCAAGGTGTAATCTTCGTTAGGTAGTAATACTCCAGGATTTGCTGTGTTAGGACTGATAGAATCAATTGTGATTTCTAATTTATCTTTACTTAAGAATCCGCCTGCTTTGTAAAATAAATTAAGATTAACTGATGCTAGATCATTCTTAAGAGTGGTTAGATAATTTGAATTACGTTGACGACCATTTTCAATTAGCCAAACACTGTATCCCGATGCTAGAATAATATTACCGTTAGAATCTGTATCAGTGTATAACAACATTTCTGATGGGTTTAAGAATGTTTCATTTGCACCGTAGTTATATTGTCCGGTAATATCCAATTCCATTCTGCTGGTATCAAACATCATTGCGGCATAGTCAGCTGGCTTGGTTAATGCCATGATAATCTGCATGGCAAATGGCCAAGCACTAGAACGTCTCCATGCTGTTTCAGCAGGACCGTGATCGCCAAATGCCCAGTCTTGTTCAGTATTCATTATAGAATCATTTAGAGCAATACCTGCCCAGTTACGTATATCAATAATATTTCCGCTATCATCAACTGGAATGGCCTGACTCAATCCAGGACGAGCATAGGTTGGATCTACAACGATTCCAGATGGAAAACGTTTAATACCTGCTTCAAGATCTTGCCATAGGTTTAAGTTACCAGCAGTATACGGTGCGGCACCATATTCTGCATCCCACCATGTTGGTTTAATTGTAAACCCAAGCATTTCCCAAGGGCAGGTGTCTGGACGATCTGTATCAAAATACAATTTGTAAATTGCACGCCAGTTACCAGGTAATGCATTACCTAATACCAGATCACTGACAGATTTGTAATTGTATGTCTTATGATTGTTTACATCATACGTACTATTTGTAGCAAAGTCTATTCCGTAGATACTTGCCCACTTCAAGAAATCGCCCTGTACAAGATTATAAATTTCAGCATAGTTATATTCCGAATTTCTAAATACGTTTGGCAATAGATCGTGAATATCTAAAAGATTTGAATCGTAAGTTACCTTTAAATTATTGTAGATTCTTGTTTCATATTCTAATAATGCTAGATCGCGATAATCATCTGCTTCGTTGTAAGCAGAAAATGCCACTGTTAAACTTCCATCGTGGCCTTGGATAACTTTTTGCGGACCATTGGCATAGGTGTTATCAATATAAATTTGTGGTTCATATTTTGGGAATAGACCTAATTTAGTCGGTGTAGGCGGAATGTATGATCCTACTGTAGATACATAATCTTTAATTGTGATTACATCACCTTTGTTTAATGCTGTGATGATATTCACTCCAGATTCGTATGCTGGAAAATTATAATCTTTACCATATACTAATTGTTTGGTTACACCGTTAGAAGTAAGATATACTAATACAGATCGATCACTCAGTGCAGTCGCTGAAAACGCAGAAGTAATCGAATAATGTGTGTTGCGAGAATCAGTTACTGTATAAGTGCTGGTAATATTATTATTGCCGTAGCCTAACATATCGCTATGAGCATAAGGGAATGACGAATTCTTATTTGAATTCATTTCAGTTAACGCTTGATCTAACACTTGAACTGGCATTGTATTGCCAGGTGCTTTGGTAATAAAATTAATTAGATTTAATCTAAATTGATAGTAATCGTCAGATGCTTTTCTTGTAGCATTAATTAAATTATGTTCAGCATCGGTTATAAAGCATTGAGCAAATGTTAGTGGATTTTGATTACTAATTAATCTAGATCCATATTTTGTAATATTAGGTAAACTCTTTAGATTGCTACCATTATATTCCGGATCAGCATCAGTCATTGATGTAACGTGATCTGTTAATTCTGTAAGTGTGAAACTTGATATAAATCCGTTCAAAGGATTATTGGTTAAATTAATTGGTGTTTCATACACCCCAGTGCTATTAGGACTAGATGCAGAATAACATTTAAACAATACACGCACTGGTGTAGAGGTTCCATCTAATGCAGTGGTAAATGTTACGAATAATTTCTTACCACTAGTAGTAAGTGTATAATCGGTTCCTGCTTGTTGTTTGGTATTATTAACAAATACAGATACCGCTAGATCAGATATACTAGTTGGATTATCAAATACAGTAACTTCAATACTAGATTGTACGGTGGTAATAACTTGGAACTGTTCCACAGGGATAAGATATTCTGCACCAGCAGTCCACGCATTTTCATAAACAGGTGTGCTATTGTTAATGCGAATGTATGTTTCTACAGTAGGAATAGTAGTGGTAGTTCCTACTAGTGTAATTGTGTCATTATTTAGATAATTGTCAAATAAGTAGGTACCAACTGTACTAATACTTTCGGATGTGTATTGTAATGGAAAGCCTAGAATAGAATCCGCTGTGCCTGAGCCTACCGCATATCCAAATATTTGATTACCATAAAAGTCAGAATTGTAATATGTTGGATCGCTATAACTATGGCCGTTTTCATCAAACAGATCAAATAACGGTGCTTGATTTATTGCAGTACGTTGTTGACCTTTAATCCAGATAGTGCCATTGTAATACCAAGATGTTCCTTCATTTACTGTGCCTGATTTAACAACAACCGCATCACTCTTAGAAGGAGATAATATCTCAGTTAATCTTGTTTTTTGTTTTCCATTAAATGTTGCAATGTTAACTTGGAAAATCTTTCCCTGCACCATTGGATCAGGATCAGCATTGAAAATAACCTTGTTGCCATCTTCTAATAATACACCATCGATATAATATCCGTATGTACCTTCTATGATAGAAAATGCATCAGTGGTTACTTCGTCAATGAAATCAACTGTATCAATAGCTGTTGAACCAAAATTCCAAAGCTGGATATCTGGTTTGAATTCAATAATAGGACGGGCACCGCGTTTATCTGCAGGATAGTTTGCGGTAGTCCCATTAGCTGCTGCTGAGGCTGTTATTACATCAGTATGTACCCAACGATTATATCTTGACCAAGGATTTAAGTCTTTGCTTGCTTTGTTGATTGTGATATAATCAGGTGTCTCTGGAATATTCTTAAAGTTGTCAAACGGAAAATCATCAAAAGGTGTTCCGTCAAAATTTGTATCATAGGTTGTATTAAGATTTAACGGAGTTGTTAATTTAGTAAAATCAACTAGACGAATTCCCGAGCCAATGCCTTCTACAATATATTCGTTATTAGCATAAGTTGACGGAGTTACATTGCCAACAAATTTCACTTTCATCCCATTGATAAATTCAACACCGTTTCCTGATTTGTATTGTAATTTTCCAATAATATCAGCATCAACATCAAGTGAAGAATTTTCTACGATAGATTTCACTAGAATACGTCCGCTGGCCAATTGATTGTCGCCGGCTGCATAGAACAACACGCTAGGTGTTTGTTCATCTATAGTGATAATAATCTGTCCTTTGCTGGTGCCGTTGCCTGTTACACCGTGAGTATATTGTGATCCTGCCCCATCAGTAGGCTCTGTCTTAATATATAATTTATGGTTAGAATTAATATTAAACACATAGGTGATACCTCTATAGAATGTTAACATAGGATCAGGTGTTAGTCCGTCCGGAGTAAACACAAAGAAATTATCATCTGCTGAATCAGTTATAGTGTATGTGCTAACTGCATTTTTTTGTAGACCGGCAATAGAAATTGCGTCAGGCCCGTTTGGTAACCAATAGTAGTCACGGAAGTTAATAAATTTATCCCAATCAATATGTGGGTCATATGAATTAAATTTAGGACGGAACAATCTATCAAGATTATCCACATTACCACCATAGTAACTTATCTGATTAACTAAGTCGTCAAATCCGTAGGCTGCTTTAATACTTTGATCAATATTCTTTAATATTACCGCAGGCTCTAGTTGATAGTTTTCACGCACCGGTAATGATTCCGGAATATAAACATCAGTTGATGGATTATAATTAGGACTTAATTTACTGCCCACAAATCCATCTATTCGTTCCAGCGAAGGAACTTTAATTAGTTGGTCAAGTGTGCTTGATAAGAATTTATTATTCTTATCTGTTCTGAAAAAAGCAGGTAATAAATTTGCTGATTTTCTAATATTCTTTGATGTGTTGTTAGCCATTATTACTAATTATCCTTAGCTAGTAGTTACTATTGTAGATGCTGCTTTTAATTCAGATGCTGTTAAACTTGTGATGATTTGTATATCATTTATTGTTGCACCATTGATGAAAATCTCATTACTTAAACAGGTAATTTGATATAAACTACCAAACCCATTATCCTGTTTAGGTACTAACACAAAATTGGTTATATCAGGAGTCATTATGTTCATTACATAAGTCGATAATTCACTGAAGTTAAATGTTTGACCAAAATCCCAATTTTGAATAGCAAAGAAATCTTCAATTGCTGCCAAAATTCTTGTTTGTAAATCTGTAGTACTTACGGTTCTTGCAGGATTTACCACAGCTTTAAATGTACCCTGTAATGGACCAACTGCTTGACCACCAAACAATACTTTGTAATTTACTGGATGATAAATTAGCTCATCACTAATTGCCTTAATTGGCTCTAATGTAGCAGCGTAGTTTTCTTCTAAACTTTGTGTTGTAGGAGGTAACGGTGCTGTTCCTGTGCCACTTGCTAGCCAATTTCTGTAATCCGAATCATATGCTTTGGTTAATAGATAGATATCTATAATGTTCGATTTGCTAGGATCAATTCTACGTTCATTGCCACTGTTATGTACATAATGGAATTTTAATCCACTACGTCCCGACTGTGCATAATATGTAGGTTCTAACACAAATCCGCCTAATGTAGAAGAATAGCTCTTAACCACATTTACTGTTGGATCATAGAAATAATATAATTGACCGTCTATTCGATCTTCCGGTAATACTAGATCTTCTGTAGGGTATGGTAATATATCACCTGTGTATAAAGAATATCGTAATCCGTCAGCCGAGGTTTGGAAATAAACAAATTTGTTAAGATATCCAGTTTGTGTACTAGTGCTGGCAGACTGAACAATATTTTCAAACGCATCCGGGTCATCAATTTGACCATCATCATTATGATCAAAGAAACTAACTGATACTTTCTTAGGTTCAATATAGCCATCTGGTTCTATTACAGCACTATCAACTTGCCATGAATAATCTATACCTAAATATCCTTGACTAGTTGGAAGTTTATTAATTGATAATACATCTACATGGTCTTTAATAACAGTATCAGTAACAAAGTCATAATTCTTCTTAGAACTATCTATGAAAAACGCAGTTTCTTGCGCACTTTCAAATATGTATTCTGTAGTACGATATCTAACTACATATTTCTTACCTGTCCATTCAAATGCCATCATCCAACTAGCATCTTTATTTGTATTAGATACATCTTGTTGGAATAGTAAACTAAATGGACTCTTCAAATCAATGTTAGCATCAGTGACTACATACCATGCTCTAGTTGTTGAATCAAAACTCAATCCAAAATTGCGTTTAGATAAACATAGATTTGTAATTTCAGTTTCTAATGAGGATGAAATTATATTATCAAATACCGGGATAACTGCCGCAGGGCTGGCACTCGATGCCGGAATACCTGTACCTGGAATTGTACCTGTTAAGATAACTGGACCTGTTCCGTCTGAAAGATTTCCTGCGCCACTATTAGCCCCATCACCTACTACATTTACAATCTGTGTCCATATATAAGATCTAGTAGTATCATCTGATATAGATGTTAATTTACCACTTGGTAGAAAGTATTGTCCTGTAGGTGGTATCATTTTAACCAAAGCACCTGGCACAAAAAACGACAAGTTATCACTAGCATAAGATCCAAGCGTTGCCGGACCTGTGGTTAAATTTTTGAAATAACCACGTGTTTGATTTGTGGTCTTATTTGATTGATTCCATGATAGTGGATAGCTAGCAGAATCTAATACCAATTGCGGATATTTTGATAGATAGAATGATTTGAAACTAGGAGAATCAATAACTGGTTCAACTTGAGTTTTAATCACACTTAGGATTTCGTTTCTACTAGTAAACGTAAATTCAAAATTGTATTCTTTATCTTTTTTGTATAGAATACCATCATTGGCAAAGATATTAGTACTACTATATTTTCCACTCACATCACTTAATTCATAATATTTGCTAATACCACTAGCAACACGATTAACACTCTTAACTTTAAGAATATCCGAATCAACAGTAATTGGAGCAATGTTATAATCTTCCGCAGTGATCATACGATTTTGTGTATAATATGCCTGTGGTGCTTTTAATTGTATATCTGCATTAGATTCACTTGCGGCAGAATTTGTAACGCTGTATTGTAGACTTAATACAATTGTTAATATATTTGACTGACCGTTACTGCTATAATAAGGAATCTGTACACTTACATTACTTAACTGTTCAGGCTTAACGGTATATGATAGGCCGTTACTTTGACGATAGTACAGTCTGAATGGGCCGTTTGGTAAATTGCCAAAACTACCATCTGCGAATGACAAATCAATCTGATCAGTGTCTCTTGATAATACGCTATAGATATTGCGAATATTTTGGTTTAAACTGTTATAAATTACGTTATTTCCGGTGGTTGCGGCCACTTTTGTCCACAGATCTTGATGGGTTTTGCCATCTGCTGACATTTGCCATAACCACACATCTGTATCATTAATATTAGAAACATTAACACCTATTAATTCATTAGGTACCGGATTTGCAACGTTGAAATTTTGTGCTGTTAATGATCCTTGACGGAATTGTATAAAGAATCCCGTATTGGCACTCGAACTACCTTTATTATCATTTTGAAATATAATACCAAAGTTATTTCCAGGCAACGGAGTATCTTCATAGATATAAGTTTGTCCGCTAAAGGTAGATGGCACCAATTCAAAACTCATTTGTGTACCAGCTATGTTCTTATTGAAAGAATAGATAGGCACATCAGTAGTACTGGTATTGATTTTATATTGTTCTGTTGCGATGCCGTTGATAGTTGCCGCAGCAAAAGGCTTACCAAATACTGTAGGATTGGTCATCGCAGCATTAATGATAGAAATAAACTGTTGATACCAATTGCTGTTTGTAGGATCATTCCATCCTATAATTGAATTAGCAAGATTAATTCCGTTATTATCTATTACACTTTCTGTAGTGGCAATAGATGTAATTTTTAATAGGCCGTTAGCTGGTGTATTGCGTTTAGCATTATAGTTAATTAGACGAGCAAGACGCAGGATGCTGTCACGACGTTGCGCTGTTTCTAAGAAATTTTCACGAGCATTTAGGTCGATGCGGAAACTTAGGTTCTGACCTAAGAATGCAATTAAATCGATAAGGGCAACATATTCGCTACTGTCTATATAATCATTGAAATCTTCCGGATAATTCTCACGAAGATATGTGATCATAGTACGGCGTAATGTTTCAAAATCGTAACTTTGGAATTCAGCGTTTTTGAAACTCTGATATATCTTGGTCCAGTCTTCTGCGACCAGTAATTGATTAGTTGTTGATGGTATCATAGTGTTTTCTCATTGATACCGTATTTATGGAAAATATAAAGTAGGTATATTATTGTGCGATTAAACCGAGCTCTTTATCAAATGCCAGCTGCATATTGGAGGTTTGGTCAGTACCAACATATAATAATGTTACTTCTAACAGCATGCCATACTCTTGTTCGTTGATATTGATCTGTATTGGAACAACTCTAGGATCTGAATTACATATACGACTTACATCGTCACTGATTGCCTGTTTGGTAGACTGTGTAAATGGATCAAATAGTGTATCCCAAACAATAGTGCCAAATGTTGGATTCATAACTCGTTCACCCCGACGAGTGTTAAATTGATTTACAATATCTTGTTTGATAAGATCAAAATCATATAACTTAGTTGTGCCAAGGGTGTCTGCGTTAATAGAACTATAACCTACATAGAACTGACTCTGCTTGGTCGTTTGTTGTAGACTATTTTGTGACGGATTAAGTTCAATATTTTTGTATGCCATAGTGTATTATTTATTGACTAGACCGTCACTCCTGCTTTAGATAATACTTGTTCTACTTCGCGTTTATGCACAGATACCGTAGCTTCTACCATAGCAGGAGTAAAGTATCCTAATCTTTGAGGATCAAATCCTTTATTAGCACTATACCAAGACCCCGATTTAGGATCTCCAGCAACTGCAATTTGTTGATCAGCTGCGGCAAATCTAAATGCCGGTAGCAAGATTGTTAGATATATATTACCTAGGGTAGGATTAGGACATTTTGCATTTGGCCAGCCCCATAATTTATTAAAATATGCTTGCACATAATCCATTTGTCCAACACGAGACATTTGACGCAAGGCATCAGTGGTAGTCCCGAGTCCCTTAGCAGCATCTTTACCGAATTGTATTAATCCAGTAAATCCTAAATTATTTGTTATCGCAGGATCAAACGTCCTTGCACTTTCTAAGTTCATACATGCTAATAAATCAATAACAGGGAATCCCAATGCGCCGGCTACTGATTTAACTTTGTCTAAGAATGGTTGATCAGTACTCCACGGAAATGGTTGGCCTTGAAATGTACCACGGTCACTTGCTGGACCGTTCTTAGCAGGATACGGAGTATTTGCGCTCGGATCTGCCGGAACAACCACACCATTTTTAGTAGTTTGTGTTGCTTGAATTCCACTGTTTGTTTTGTCTAATGTAAATTGATTAGGATTAATGTTTTCATGTTGGTCCCAAGGTTCGTGCATCGGAACACGTTGCATAATTGTTAATAAATCACCGGCTTTATAGAAATGACCATTTGACCATCCTTGTGCTGGGTCTCGACGAGGAACAGAATATAAATTTAATGGTATCGGAGATGCTGCACTCATTGCGGCAATAGCAGCAGTTGCAGAAGGAGCACCACTTGGATTATTATCGCTACTACGTGAAATAGTTGAATAATGATCAGTTGCACTAGCCCACGTATTATGGGTATCAGCCCCAGTCCATGTAAATTTAGTACCTTGCCATCTATAACTTGATGAGCCTGTTACAGTTTCGTTGTAGGTTCCTACTGTAAATTGTTTTGCCGATACTGTTTCTAGGTAGTTTACAGATTTTACATCAATGTCCTTTGCTGCGGTTGTATAGATGGTACCATTCGAATTTACATGAATATCCCCCGATACCAGCGTCTTAGATGTTTCGCCAATCGTAACATCACTTGTTCCACTAATTAATGTACTCATTGTGTCACATATTGTATTATAATTTGATTTAACATTAATATTCATGTCACCTGTTACTGTGGCAACATTAAAATTTCTTCCTGCTTCGATATTAAAATCTCGATCGGCTCTTAGATTAAAATCTCCTTCGGTATGGATGCTGACACTGTCTGCTGCATAGATATCAATTTTACCGTTTGAGGTAAGCTCTATCCAGGCAGTTCCTTTGCTGTTGGCAATATAAACCAAATCTGAACTATTGTGTAACAAAATTTGATGGCCGGTTCTAGTACGTATACGCACTAATTCATTTTGACCATTCTGGTCACCATCATCCATTACGAACTGTGTTCCGCCAAGTCGACTGATAGGAACATTTGCTTTTGTTTCATATCCCACTATGCCCTGTTGTGAGCCTGCCGATTTATCCAATGGACCAGGTGTGCTAATACCAAATACCATACTAGGTACTTCACGACGAGCCGAACTAGAGGTAACTCCTCGAATGTTATCTAATAACAATCCTTGTGCTAGTAATCTATCAGCAAATGGATGTATAGGTTTAAGTTGTGCATTAGGATTTACATTATCTTTCAATGAACGTTTATGAAATTCTGCCACTGGGAGATTTTTTGTTCCGTATTTTAATTCTTGTTCAGGAGTAATGTAAACATTTTGACTGGCAGCAAGTCCCGGAATCATTTGGTCTTGGAATTGATCTGCAATACAGCCCATCCAATATCCTTGGTTGGGATCTCCGTCAACAAAAATAACTAGAACAGTGGTACCAATATCTGGAGGTACCATCCACATACCGTAGGATTTTTGTACAGAATTGAAATCACGAGGATCTGTTCCTTCATATTTCACATTGGTAACACCGTAGAAAGGACTTAAATATTTTACAATATAGGTTTGGCTTTGTATATTTGCATCGCCGACAAATCCTTTTTCAATTACCACTTCTATCGATCCCATATATGTTGGATCTAACAGATTGGTTATCCTAGCTATGTATGGGCCAGGTCCTGGTAATTTTCCTCTAACTCGTTGATCAATTGGCATGGTTAACTAACACTCTTCATTAATGTAGTTAGCGGACTTGAGGCATTGGCGCTAACACTTCCGAATTTACTAACTACCGACGAACTAATACTTGATACATCTGGCAATCCACTTGGCACCATTGAACTAATATTGCCAATTGATGCTTCTACACTTAATGATTGTCCAGTAATGCTGCCCAGGCCTGCTTGAGCTGTTGAAAGTTTTCCAGCAATACTCGAAGCATCTAATCCCAATCCGCTAGGTAAATTAATACCGCTTGATGCTAACAATTTGTCTACGCCCGGTATAGAACTTGCTCCTGGAATATTTGCTAAACTTCCGCCTCTATCTAACACTGCTTTGATATCAGTAAGATTATAAGACGGCAACGGTGCTATTGCTATAGGTTGTGTACTAGGAATATTTGCCAGTGCTGATTTAGGAATATTGTTTAATATCAATCCAGATTTTACTGCTTGATTTACATCTACACCGTCTGGTATAGTTTTAATAGCATCAGTAAGTGCTCCGGCAACTTTAGATTGTAGGTTAGGACTTAATCCTGATAGACTGCTAAGGTCTACTCCTAGATCTCCTGCAATATTTGCATTGCCTCCAGTTATTCCACTAATTTTGGCGCCAACCCCTGATATTAATCCAGCGGCACTACTGCCTAAACTAGTAGCAGCCGACATAGCACTAGTGCCAATTGTTGATGCTGATCCTAATCCTGATGCTAATGCAGTGCTGGCTAATGCATCTGAGGTAACATTCGGTACACCTGCAGATGCAGCAGTTTTGCCCCATTGTACTATACCTGCAGCAGCCGAAGAAACTGCGCCCGATGTTCCAGCTACGGCGTTGGTAACTAAATTAGTTACATTGCCTAACGATAGATTACCTGCTAGACTACTAATTGAACTAGGAACCAACTGTGATAAACTACCTGGTAATCCTGCCACTGGTAACCCTGCGGTTATTGAAGATAATAAACTATTTGGATCTGCTCTCAATGTAGAAACTGGAGCAGGAGGAACTGGAGTCGGAGCATCAGCAGCGTTAGGGGCAGTATTTACTAGTGGGGTTCTAGGTTTAATAGGCACATTAGTATCTATTAGTTGTGCTGGTAAACGTACTAACGATAGCGTTTGTTTAAATTCGCCATCAGTAAACTTGCTACTAACTTGAATAACTCTAAATACTCCACTATATGGAGCAGTTGCTTGATCAAAAATTGCCTCACCTGTGGTAAGATCAATATCACTGGGGTTACGGAATGTTACGATTACCATAACATCCTGCGTGGTGTAAGGTGCTTCACCTTCTCCTGCTTCTTTTGTGTCTGGATTAATTTTTGGTTTATAATTTCCCATGCTACCTGTTACAAGATAGAACGGATCTCCAATAATTTCTATATCCGCTGTACATTGGTCAACGTTGTTAAGAATAGCTTGATGTAGGTTTTTTGCCAAGGCTGCAAATGGATCACTCTGCGGCTGCCCAGAATTTGCTATTCCTTTAGGGTTTACCTGTGTAAAGTCAGGGTAGGCTCTTACTGGCTGTACACCAAGTGACGATTCTTGAGATTCGCCCGGTGGTTTACCCAACAATGTAGGAAATGTATTACCTTCTGTTTGAATTCCGCTGGTTGCCGATGGCATACCTTTTTTATTACCCATTGCCGCAGGAATTGCTTGGAAGAATAATGTATTAAATTTCAAATTAAATTTTAATATATCAACGTTTGCACCAGTATAGATATAATCATATTCGCGATTAACCATTGTAGATAATTTGCTAGTATCAACAGTACCGGATACTACAGAATTAGGAATTCTAGTATAATGCATCTTATACGGAATTACCACATATCTATATTTGTAGAACGGTTTATTTGTTGTGCTATCTACTGTGCCTAGGTCTTCCATTTCAAGATGAACCATGAAGTAATTTACGAATCCTGTGTCAGGATCAACATTATTAGGAAAATCTTTTAATAGTTTTTTAGTATAATCACTGTCACGGATAATTGACACAATACATTCATGTATATTTGCATTTTCAGCAAAGAATATTGCCGGTGCCTTTGGATCATAATGCACAGTGTTTGTAGCAGTATTGGCCATTACGCCCGGATCTTCAAATTTATAAACTGCTGGATCTTTTAATAGGTTGATTCCTTGACAGGTATCCCATGATCCGTCAGTTGACCCGGCAACTATGCCAGTCTCGTCAACCTTAGGTAATACTATTTCATATTGATCACATTTATTTGCGCTAGTATCGCCTTTGGTATTCTTGGCATCGGACTGTATCATTTTATTCAATTCATTTGAAAAATTTGATAAGATCTCCCCAACAGTATTACCTACTAATTGTATATTAGATTTTAATACCGCAGGTTCTCCAAAGCCTTTTTCATTAAACGGCACACACTTACAATGATATTTTGCGCCACTTTCGGTGACCTCTATATCTAGTGAAGTAAACCCTAACACAAAATATCTTGTTGAATTAGGCACCGGAATAGCAGTATCTGGCAGATATTGATCATCTGGATATCCTACGAACTCCATCTTTAATAGGTATGGACAATTAGTATACTGATCGTGGCCAGCAGCAACCGCAGAAACTTGTAATGCTTCTATGAATCCTGTCATACTGTAGGGTTCTATTAAATCAAATTCTATATTAGTTGCCACACTTAGGCTGGTCTTTTCGTTTTGACCCATTACTGTGTCAATACTAACATTGTTGATGTAGAAATCAAATCTGCCTGGACTATTTTTGTTAAATGATGTTACTAGATCCGATACTGATCCGTCTATCGTGGTAATATCTGAAGTATTGGCATCTGTTGGAGGAATAATACCAGTAGATCCTTTACCTCCAGATCTAGCTATTACGAAATAATCTTGATTGATGCGATAAGATTCAGGATCAGTTAACGCTGTTTTCTTTAATGATGCAAGGGTGAATATATAATTGTATGACCGAAAAGAATTTAACGGATTCTTAGCTTTGGTCGTTTTAGCATTTAAGGTTGCTACATCAGCCATATTAGAATCCCAACGCTTTCTTTAATGTTGTTATCTTAGGAAGATATATTGTTTGTCCGGAATATAAATCATATATTGGATCTTGAATTATTGATGGATTTCTTGTGGCAAATACCCACCATAAATCAACGTTTCCGTATAAAGTATATGCTAATAAGTCAGGACGATTTTCATATTGGCTTGTTATTGTATATTGAACATCGTCTGCTTCAAAAGGAAAATCGCGTGATGTAAGTACATCAAGGTAAGATCCATTCAACGGAGTGGTATAATATGGACTTAATTTAGGATAATTTGATGGCATTATAGATATCCTTGTACTCGTTGGGTAGATGATAACCAACCATCTACTGTTCCTTTTAACATTTCGCCTCTACTGTAGATTGGAAGTAATGTTAACTGTACTGTACTGATTGTTGGAACTGAACTATTTCCGTATGCAGATATTGTCTTACCTGTATTGAAATAATCTACGTTATCTGGTAAATCTAATCTAAATCCCGAAACTGCAACTGGTGTGTTGTTGAGCATAAAGTCACCGTAGGCTAATAATCGGCATACTGGAGGTGGACTACCGGCATTTGTGTCATCACCAAATCGCATTTTTGTCAAAGCACGCAATAGATGTATTACACTAAGGAATATTCCGGCTTCGTTTTCATTCTGTACAGTAAATTTACCACTTATAGTGATTTCACCTACCTGACTATTCTTATAAAAGTACTGTGTATAATTAGAATGAGGTACATTTAATCCATTATAGTTTGCTTTATGTTCAAGATTTATCGTAGGTGTATATGGAAAAATTATTCCGCCAGCTTTGACCAGTTCGTTCTTAGGTCCTGTTGCATGTCCTATCAAATAAGTTTGAGGAATAAGCAATTTAGTTCGGGTATCGGGTGATCCATTTATTACCGGAACTGCTGGTGTTGCAGTGCTAGGCATCGAACTAAGAGTTGTTGGTCCTGCAGAAGGAGTAGCGCCGCCACCTGTATAGTAATCCGATGGATTATTAGGATCATAACCGCCCGCTGGTTGCGTAGTATAATCAGGCCCGATATTTGTAGGGTCAGCATATTTTGCGGCTGTGTCAGCGGCTGAAGCATCTGCACCGGGAACATATCCGCCGCCGATTGATTCTTCTTGACCAGGAACATATCCGCCTGCGACAGAATAGTCTGGTACGTAGTTAGCTGCTGGTGAATTTGGATCTGTAGCCATATTTGTTTATATCCTTATGACATATTTAGCAATAAATAATATACCTACTTAATTGGTTGACATTCTGTTAATCAAACTGTTATACTTAACAAAAGGAGTTTCGCGCCACATGACAATAACAATAACACCAACTGGCCGCAAAGTAAAATATCTTAATAATAGAGACTTACTAGCAGAAATACATAAAAGTAAATGTACATACAGTAGTTTTACACTTCCGGAATACAAGCAACACGACATTATTCTAACAAATCTTGATAAAATCAATATCAGGACTATCGCAGATGCCAAACGAGCCCGTGCTAAACGCATGGGGTTAGAAGCATTTATGAATGCCCGCATTGCAGGTGATAAGAAAATCAAATTAGGAGAGTGTACGCCAGACTATACCACTATTCCTAAGACAGATATTGTTATCCGCATCATGACATTCGATCATATTCCGCTCTCTCCGGGCAGAAAAAAAACAACCAAAACAGTAGCAGACGCACACGAAAAAGTTAATTTTCCTCCATTCCAACATTGGAAGTTTAACGAGAACGATGAACTCATTTGTGTGGCAAAAAGCCATTGGAAAGGCCCTGTAGATACAGGATACTTTAGTAAAGACCATGGTCGTATTACAGAAAATCTAGGCAAGATGTATATTAAACTGTCAGAGCGTTACGCACAGCGTAGTAACTGGCGTGGCTACACCTACATTGATGAAATGAAGGGACAGGCTATTCTACAATTAAGTCAAATTGGTCTACAGTTTGATGAGTCGAAATCAGAAAATCCATTTGCCTACTACACCGCAGCAGTCACTAACAGCTTTACTCGTGTGCTGAACATAGAGAAGAAGAGCCAAAATATCCGTGACGACCTATTAGAAACAGCAGGACTTACTCCAAGTATGACACGTCAGAATCAAACAGAATTTGCTGACGAGATTGCCCGTCAAGCTGAGATTTACAAGAACTTACGCATGCCAAAGAGTCAATCGGGCGACTTTACCGAAGATGATTCAGAGGAAAGTGCTTGATCTTTGGTCAAATAAGATGTTAAACTTAATGTAGGAGAGTACCTATTAATGGCATTGTTTAAGAAAGTAGCATGTTTTACAGATTTACACGTAGGATTAAAGGGAAATAGCGCAGCGCATTTGAAAGATTGCGAAGATTTTGTAGATTGGTTTATTCTAGAAGCCCAGGCTGCAGGTTGCGAGACCTGCATCTTTCTTGGTGACTGGCATCATAATCGCAATAGTATCAACTTGATTACCTTAGACACCAGTATTCGCTGTCTAGAAAAATTAGGTGCTGCCTTTGAACAGTTCTACTGGTTTCCCGGTAATCACGATCTGTACTATAAAGATAAACGCGATGTACACAGTTCAGCATTTGGAAAACATATTCCAGGTGTAACTGTCGTAGATGGTGTGCAGACCTTAGACGATGTTACTCTTGTGCCTTGGTTAATAGGTGACGAGTGGAAGGACATGAAAAAGGTCAAAAGCAAATATGTGTTTGGCCACTTTGAACTTCCACTATTCTACATGAACGCTATGGTACAGATGCCAGATCACGGTGAACTACAGGGCACAGATTTTGCAGGCCCAGACTACGTGTTCAGCGGTCACTTTCATAAACGACAGGCTAAAGACAATATTGTGTATATTGGTAATGCATTTCCACATAATTTTGCAGATGCATGGGACGATGAGCGCGGTATGATGGTATTAGAGTGGGGCGGTGAACCCAAATATATCAACTGGCCGGACTGTCCTAAATTCCGCACACTTAAACTCAGTCGCTTAATTGACGAAAAAGACTCAATTATGAAGAGCAAGATGTATCTGAAAGTTAATATGGATATTAATGTTAGCTACGAAGAAGCAAACTACATCAAAGAAACATTTATGAAAGACTATGACATTCGCGAGATCAGTATGATCCAAGAAAAGATTAGCATGGATACCGTTATCGATGACACAATTGACAGTAAATTTGAAAGCGTCGACCAGATAGTTACCGAAGAATTAATTAAGATTAACAGCGAACAATTTGAACAAAAGATGTTGTTAGACATTTACAATAACCTATAAGAGAACCTATGGTAAATACTTTTGTTGTGTTAGCAACAAACAAGTATATAGGAAATCAAACAATGTTAATTCAAGTAGAGAAGTATATTAATCGAAAATCAGTTCGCCAACAAGTTACAAAAATTGACGATGATATTATTATGTCATTAAGTGAAGTGGTGAACCACTTTGGTGATAATGTATTCAATAGGAATAAATCAATCTTTTCTCAACAAATTATTGAAAATACAATACCCACTATGATAGTAAACGGGGTGAAAGATTTAAAAGGTAATTTAATAAAATTACAGTCTGTTAAAAGAAACACCTTAGAGCATTACATCTTAATATATAACAACAATGCTAAAGACATTTATAAAGAAAAAACTGATAAAAGTCTACAAACTAAGGAAAATTTTATAAAGAGGCATGGAGAAGAACAAGGCAATATGTTGTGGAATCGCTACTCTCAAAATAAAAGTAAGCAGAATACATTAGAAGGATTCAAAGAAAGATTTGGAAGTACTACAGGCGAAGAAAAATTTAAAGAATATAGTAATCGACAAAGATATACAAACAGTATAGAATATTATATTGAACAATACGGCAACGATCTTGGTGAAGAATTATATTTACAACGGTATCCGGCATACGAGTACGGTGGAGATTACAAAGATTATAAAAATGCTGTTTATCGGTTAAGCCAGAAAATATATGAAGAAAATATCAAAATTATTAATCCTAACAACTATACTAGGACTCGAATGGGAGTTAAAGATGGGTGGCAACTAGATCATATCAAACCAGTAATAGAATGTTTTAAAGAGGGGTTAACTATTGAAGAAGCATCTAATATTAAAAATTTACGAATGTTGCCTTGGAAAGAAAATTTAATGAGGAATTTTAAGTGTTTAAAATAAAAAATTTGATTGTGAAAAATTTCATGTCAGTAGGAAATGTTTCACAGGCTGTTGACTTTGATAAGGAACATCTCACATTAGTCCTAGGTGAGAACTTAGATTTAGGTGGAGATGACAGCGGCTCACGCAATGGAACCGGCAAGACCACTATTGTGAATTCTCTAAGTTATGCTCTCTATGGGCAGGCCTTGACAAATATCAAGAAAGAGAACTTAATCAACAAGATCAATCAAAAAAATATGTTGGTCACTGTTGAGTTTGAGAAAGATGGTACCAAATATCGTATCGAACGAGGTCGTAAACCTAATATCCTTAAGGTTTATATCAACGATCAGGAGCAACAAGATCAGTCTGAAGTAGATGAGTCACAAGGTGATAGCCGCGAAACACAGAGATTTATTGATCATGCATTAGGTATGAGCCATACTATGTTTCGCCATTTAGTTGCATTGAACACATATACTGAACCATTCTTGAGTATGCGAGCCGCCGAACAGCGCGAAGTAATTGAACAACTGTTAGGTATCACTTTGTTAAGTGAAAAGGCAGAAGTGTTAAAGACATTGGTTAAAGAATCTAAAGATGCTGTACAGGTTGAAACACTTCGTATTGACAGCATTAAGAATGCCAATATTAATGTTCAGAAGAGTATCGATAGTTTGGCATTAAAGAGTGCCGCTTGGAATACCAAGAAGGAACAAGATATCGAAAGCCTTGCTAAGGCCATGATGCGATTAGAGAATGTTGATATCGAAGCCGAGTTGGAATCACATGCTGCTCTTAAAGTATGGGACGAGCAGAACAGCAAACTAAAAGATTTAATCAAACAGAAGTCAAGTTATGACACTGCGCTAGGTCAGGCTGAGAAAACTGTTAAAAAGTACGAACGTGATGTCATAGCCTTAGCAGATAAGAAATGTCCACAATGTGAACAGGATCTGCACGATCACAAACATGAGCTATTGATAGATGATGCTACTAAAAACCTAGAGGATGCATTGGCATATCAGCAGTCAGTGACTGCACACTCAACTGCATTACAGGAACAGATTGCTGCGATCAACGATTTGCCTGTTAAGCCTATGACGTTTTACGACACACATGCAGAAGCACTTGGCCATAAAAACAATCTCGATAACCTAGAAAGGGCGTTGACTACAAAAATAGAAGAAGTTAACCCTTATGCTGAGCAGGTTGAAGAACTAAAAAATACAGCTCTACAAGAAATCACTTGGGATACGGTAAATGCACTTACTCGAGTCAAAGATCACCAAGAGTTCTTGCTTAAACTATTAACCAACAAAGATAGTTTCATCCGTAAAAAGATAATTGATCAAAACTTAAATTATCTAAACAAACGATTGAGCTATTATATCGAAACCCTAGGATTGCCGCATAGTGTAGTATTCTTAAATGATCTAACTGTTGAGATTACACACTTTGGTCAGGACTTAGACTTTGATAATCTAAGTCGCGGCGAACGCAATCGATTAATATTGTCTATGAGTTTTGCATTCCGCGATGTTTGGGAAAACTTATACCAAAGTATTAACTTACTGTTTGTAGACGAGCTCATGGATTCCGGTCTTGATTTAGCAGGAGTAGAAGCGGGGCTAGGAGTTCTTAAAAAATTATCTAGAGAGAGAGATAAGAACGTTTATTTAATTTCTCACAAGGAAGAATTAATTGGCCGGGTTAACAACATACTCCGCGTTGTAAAAGAAAATGGATTTACTCATTATGCTACAAATTCTGAATATATAGAACCAAATATAGTCACGAACTAATAGATTGTTTATAAATACATATATAATGTCAAACACTGTTACTTCTTTTGTCTATTGGATACATCTGCAATCGCATCAAGATATGCTGCTACAAGGATACATTGGAGTTTCAATTAATCCAGAAATTCGATTAAATGATCACAAGAGCGAATCTACCAAATTAAATCCTATTAATCCTGTGTTAGCTAGTGCTTTTAAAAAATATTCAACTCAGATTATTCAAGATATTGTATTTACGGGGTCAAACACCGAATGTTATGCTTTTGAAGAGCGTATTCGCCCCACCCCACACATAGGATGGAATATCAATAAGGGCGGAGTATGCCCTCCTTCACAAAAAGGAAAGCATCGGTCGGCATTAACAAAAGAAAAAATAAAAAATAATAGCTTAAAGCAGGGAACAAATAGAACAATAGAGTATGTTAAAACCCATCAAGATGTTATTTACAAGGTGTTATCTATGATCTTAGAAAGAAATCGATGTGTTACTATTTTAAGAGAAACTGGAATAACTCGAGATTTATATAACAAAATTAAAAAAAAATATCTAACATATATTGAGTTATTAAACACCCATACCGATTATACTTTAATAGCAGACCATATTAAAAAAACAAACGGAATGCAGCAAAAGGTATTTTCTGATAAAAAAGAGCTTTTAATAGAATTATATAGATTAATAAATCTCAATATTAAACGAAAAATTATTCTATCTGAATTGGGCATCTCTCCTGCATTTTATGGGAGATTTAGAAACAAAGAGTTAGAATTTATATCGTATTACAACTCACAATCTACTACCGGCGGTGATACACAATGATAAACAAGTATGTAGAATTACATGAGAAGTTTATGGACCTGCTGGCCAAGTATCATAATGCTCATGTAGTGTTTATCAATAAACCAAACTTCTGGAATACTCGAGAGTTCCTTGGTATTATGATAAGCATGAGTAAGGTAGTTAAAGAAATTAGAAAAAATAATATCGCCATGCGCAAAGAAATGCAGATAGCGATAAAGGCTAGAAAGAAAGTTATAGCAGAACATAAAAAGGAGAAGTAAACATGAGTTCAACCCAAGCAATCCAAGACGCAGTAGTAGCATTCGTAGCAGAAGACGCAAAGTTCACAGCAGGTAATTCAGCAGCAGGTACTCGCGCTCGTAAAGAGTTAGCTGAGTTAGGCAAGTTAGTTAAAGCTCGTCGCAATGAAATTACCGCAGAAAAAAACGCTCGTAAAGAAGCTAAAGCTGCCAAGTAATAGATGTCTTGGACGTATCAAGGCATATTAGTCGAAACGCTACCTGAAGATTGTGTTGGTTATGTATATCTTATAACCTGCATACCTTCGGGGCGCAAGTATATTGGTAAGAAGCTGGCTAAGTTTGCAAAGACTTCTTACAAAACAGTAACATTAAAAAATGGTACTAAGAAAAAGAAAAAGATCCGCAGCAAGATTGACAGCGACTGGCAAGAATATTTTGGATCTAGTGTAGAGTTATCTGCTGATGTCTTAACATTAGGGGTTGACCAGTTCACTCGAGAAATATTATACTACTGTAAGTCAAAAGCAGAATGTAGCTATCTTGAAGCACGCGAACAGTTTGAAAGAAAAGTTTTAGAATCCTCTGATTATTACAATGGTATAATCAGTTGTAAGATACATCAATCACACATTAAAAATTTAGACACCAAGTCACACTCCTACTAGAAAACACCAGCTAACGCAGTAAAATACAGTATAGACTAGCACCGGTAAATTTCGGGTGCCTTTAACCTGGATCTAAGATCTCAGGGGCGGAAATCTTTGCGCTGTACAGAGTACTCAACCACTACCGAAAGATGAAGATCAGATATGCCTACACTAACTGATTTGGTTGTTTGAACAGGATAAATTAAAGGCTAAAAGAAGGGAGAAAAACCCTACGTTTGTGTGTATGTTTACGTATATACACAAGCCGCCGTCGTTATAAAGACGCAGCTCGAGGTACCGGACGACCGCCTCTGTAATGCTGTAACGTGAAGTGATTGCGATACTCAGATAATGCAATTTATGATCTTTGCCCGCCCTGGGCAAAGAGTGACCACTTAATCTAGATAATATCTTATGTCTTTCTTCGAAAGAAAAATTGCTCTGAGTGTTAACGAAAGAGCAAATGAGCGCAAGCTCATTATAACACATAAATAAATTCATATTACCTATTAGGAATCGGATATGAGAATCGAAGAATTATTAGCTGAACAACAATTAGATGAGTTAGGTTGGAAGAATGGTACTCCCACAAATGATGATGGAACTCCTTTACCTAAGAGTGGTATTGCTCAGGGTGTAAACAAAGTAGCTGGTGGTATAGGTAAAGCTGTAGGAGGAGTTGCAGGTGCATGGCAAGCTGCTAAACAAGGATATCAAACAGGTAAAGCTGCTGTATCAGGGCAAGGATCAAATACTCCCACGCAACCTAATGCCCCTGCTGGTCAAGGATCTAATGTAACTACTGGTAATCAAACCTCACAAGGTGATACCCAAACAGTTGGTACTACTAAAACTGTAGGACAAACACAAACAACTCCCCAACCTAACACTGCAACTGCGCCTAGTGCGCCTGCTGGTCAAGAACCTGCACCACCTGCTAATACAGCACAAGCTGATCAACAGGCTAAAGTTGGAGTAGGTCAAATCAATAAGATTATTCCCGGATTACGTACTCGTGATCTACAAAGTCTTAAGAAAACTATTGATCAACGTATGCAAGCAATGAATAAAACTCCTAATCCTACTGGACAACAAACTCCTAATCAAGGTAATCAAACAGTGACCGCTGCTAATACTGTAGCAAATGCACCTGCAGGACAACAATCTAATGTGGGTAAATTTTCTGGACAACCGGCGAATGTAACACAAGGCAATCCGTTAGCAATGGCAGAAAGCGCAGAATTCTACAGCAAGTTCCTAGGAAAGAATATTTAAATGAGAATGTCGCAAATTATCAGCGAGTCGTATCTATACGAAGGGTTAGATAACAGTGCTACTCACACTATGCGTCTATGGGAAAATGCCGGTCGTAAGATTGTAGAAGCAAACTTAGACGCAGCAACTATTCAAAAAATATTCACAGCAGCAGAACAAGGTGCAAGTGCAGGTGGTGATAATCGTACCTTACTTGGCCTAGGTAAAGATGCTGCTACCGCTGTAAAATCAGCCTATGACGATCTAGTAAGCAAAGTACAAAATAGTGGCCCAATTAACGGCATTGATGCCAAATACGATCTGGCTGCTGAAAAATTAAAAGCTGCTACTGGTGGTGATCAAGGTGTGATGAAGTATGTACAAAAGTATAGAGACTTTGCTAAAGCACACCCTATTGCACAAAGTTTAATCTATTCAGCATTAATAGCAGCCGCAGGTATTAGTGGTGCAGGAGCAGGTGGCGCAGCAGCACTAGGCTTGCTAAAAATGACCGACAAATTATTACAAGGTGAGAAATTTAGTACCTCAGTTGGTAAAGGTTTAGCCACAGGCGGTATGGCATTTGCAGCTAGTAAGTTAGGTGATCTAATCAAAGGAGTTAAACCTGGCGAACAAGTTCCTCCACCAAGTGCAGGTGCAGCAGGTAATCCAAACTATTCTAAGCTCGATTTTGCTCATAACGATTATTATCTAAGTCCAAGAGGTGATATGACGGTAGCAGTGCCTAAAGGATACGGTAGTCCTTGGCAAGAAGGAACAAAAGCGTTTGATATTCGCCAACAATTAGCAAATGCTAATTCAGCAAACGAAAGCATCAATTTATCTAAAGATGCCCTTGCAGAAGTGTTTGCCGCAGTTACAGTTAATATGATTAACGAAGGATTGTGGGATGCTGTTAAATCTAAAGTAGGCCAAGCAGCAGATGCAGTAGCAAGTAAAGCACAGCAAGTTGGTCAAAACTTAACTAACAAAGTTACAGCAGACAAGCTAAACAGTGCATGGCAAGCAGCAGGATCGCCTACCGATAGTGAACAGGTTAAACAGGTGTTAATCAATGCAGGTGTACCTGAAAATGTTGTTGCAGATGTTTATAAACAAATGAAGATTACTTCAGGTAACGATCGACCTAAATTAACTGTTAAACAGATTAATCAAATTATTCTTAAATTAAGATTAAGAGATTTACAAAGTCTACAAAAATTTGTTAATGCTGCATTACAACAGCGAACAAAAACTTCTTAGAAGAACGGTAAACCACTTTCTTTAGTGGTTTCGAGATTGCTTTCGATTATCTTACTGATAGCTTCTCGATCTTGTAGGTCTAATTCGTAGGCTTCGGTTATAGTCACACCTCCCCGCATAAACCAGCATATTCTAAATAAATCTTCTTTAACGGCTCTTGTTTCGTTTTCCATGTCCTTGACAAGCTGGTTGATCTCGTCAAGGGATAATAACAAAAGCCTTATGCGAAAAAATTTGATTGATCAAATATAATAGGAATTTCTATTTCCTCCGGAGAACCTGATGCAATCATATCATCTGTTGCACGGACCTTTATCGGTTTAATAGAGTTTTTTTCTCTTAAATTATCTAATCTGTCTTTAATGGTATTAAAAATCTCTCGGTCACACTGATCGAAAAACTCTTTAATAAAATCAGTATCAGTGACCTGCCCAGAAGCTGTATCAATCCTGTACACTGATGATGTTACAATTCCTAACGTTACTTCAGTTAATTTATTAAAACTGTCTTTAAATAAATTTAGTTTTTCAGCTTCTGAAATAGTATCATCACTGACAATATTCATAATGCGTTGAGTTTCAAAAGTCTCTACTCCGGCCTTAGATATTTCTTGATAAGTTAACGGTCGTACATAAGCAACTATGTTATCTCCTACTGTGATTTGTTCTTCCCAGGTAATTGTATTATATAAATTATCTAATAATAATTGTAAATTAATTGAATAAGAAGCATCTTGCCCGAATACTGTTACTGTAGTCTCCATTTCTTCTCCGTAGGTAGCCATTCGAATTGCTATTAATAGTGCATCGAGATCTAAATTTGGAGTTTTCCAAGCATCTTTAATATTAGGAATACAACTTTCCAATACATTAACAACTGCCTGGCCATTAAGCAATGCATCGGGAGTCTTTAATATTAGTTCATCTTTAGCTGTCATAGAATATACCGGGTATTCTCCGTTAGTAGAAATTTCTAAACTCCCCTCAGGCCAATATTGTCCGTTGCTTGGTAATTTAACATAAATCTTAGGTTGTCTCATTAAACTAGCCAATGGATTTACTTTAGGTTGTTGTGATGGGTTTTGCATATATTATACTCCGATAAATAACTATTGTAACGTATCTTTATTTATATACATACATAACTCAAGGATTTAGCAATGGCTAATGTAACAGGACAAATTGGACAAGAATCGGTAGTATTAGAAAACGCAGCCACAGAAGCTACGCTAAAACTACTATTACAAGCAGCTCTAGCCACTACCAAAGCACAAAAAGATGCGGTTAAAGATCTTGCTACTAAAGTAATCGGTGATCCTGCTAAAGTTGAAGAATTTAATCAAGAGGTAAGTAAATCCGGAGGAGTTATAAGAACTACTGCTGGAGCTTTTGGCGGGCTTACTGCGGCTGGACAACAACTACAAGTTGGGTTTAACAAAACTGTTGACGTTGTAAGCAAATTAGTATCAGGAACAAACCAAGCAAGTGATGTGTTTGGTGCTATGAAAAATTTACCTCTCGGTATAGGATTAGTAGCCTCTGGATTTGAAATATTAGCAAAATATCAAGAACAACAATTAAAAGCATATCAATCGATGTCATCAGCAGGAGTAAACTTTGGTGGCAGCTTAAATGCAATGAAACTAGCTAGTTTAGAGTATGGAATGACCATGGAACAATTCTCTAATGTGATGAAAGAGAATGGTAAAGCATTTGCATTAATGGGCCCAACAGTTGAAGCTGGAAAAAATCAATTCTTAAAAATGAATAAGGAATTGATTAACGGTGATATAGGATTACAATTAAAAAATCTAGGATTAACCGCTGAGGATATATCAAACGGATTTGCAGGATTTATACAAATGCAAGGTGGGTTAGGTGCTACTCAGATTAAAGATCAAAAAGCATTAGAAGAATCATTTCATAATTATACAAACGAATTAGATATGATGACTCGATTAACAGGTGAAACAAGAAAAGAACAACAAGATGCACAAGCCCAACTTAAAAATGATGCAGTCTTCCAAAATGAATTAAGCAAACTAGTTGCCTCTGGAAAAATAAACGAGGCAAATCAACTTAAATTCTTAGGTGAACAAGCTAAAATAAAAGGTGCCGGAGCTTTTGATAATCTCATCGGCACGTTAACCAATACTCAACCAGTGACTGCTGCAGGAAGAGCATGGGCAGGGGTTCAGAGTGAACAAACTAGGTTACAAGGGGAATCTGTTAAATTAGCTCTTGAAGGAAAATTAAATAGTCAACAAGCAGTTAAAAGCCAGTTAGAACAACAGGCTGCGATGGCAAAAACAACTACTGCGTTCGGAGCATCAGCTTCGGTAAACGCTAGAATGAATAATGAATACACAGAAGCGATGACTGCTGGGTTAAAAGCCGAATCAAATGTTAGATTGAAAGGGCTTAATACCCAAGAAGGTATAAACGCTGCAATGGTTGCGGCACAAAAAGAACAAGAAGATATTGCAAAAAAAGCCACAGAAGTTAAAGCCGCTAATGAACGACAAGAGGAAATGGCAAAACTATCTCAACATATAATGGAAACTTTAATCCCTATCATTAATCAAGCATTACCTCAAATGAACAAATTTATTCAAGGATTTAGTGATGCAGTAAGTTGGATGAGTAAGAATGCTAATACATTAAAGTTGATAGGTGAATCTTTATTAGCAGCGTATGTTACTGCTAAAGCAGTTCAAGGAGCAAAAGCCGCATATGGAGTCGGATCTAAAGTAGCAGAATTTATTGGAGGTGGTAAAGGTGCCGCAGGAGTAGCAGAAGGAGCAATATCAAAAGGACCGTTAGCCGCAGTTGAAGGCGCAGCAGGTGGTGGCGGAGGTATAGCAGGATTTATACGCAGCATGGGTATGGCATTAGCAGCACTTGGTCCCGAGGCTCCGTTAATTGCAGCCGGTGCAGCCGCAGTTGGAGCAGCTATAACATTAATCGGCGCAGGCATTGCAGGTGCAACATGGTTAATGGGCAAAGCATTACCGTCACTAGCCTCAGGATTAAAAGCGTTTGGAGATATTGACGGAGTTAATTTAATCAAAGTAGGCGCAGGAATTGCAGCACTTGGATTAGGATTAGGAGCATTCGGTGCAGGCAGTGCATTAGCCGGTGCAGGCGGAGTAATTGAAGGATTAACATCTGGACTTGGTAAGTTATTTGGTGCTAAGAGTCCTATTGACAAGATTAAAGAATATGCTGCATTAGGTCCAAGTTTAGAAAAATCTGGTATAGGTATAATGAAATTTAACACAGGATTAGCACAACTACTAGCCACCGATACAGGTAAAATTTACAAAGTTGCCGCAGCAATGGCTCAGCTAAAAAATAGTATACCACAAGAAAGTTTCAGTGATAGAGCCGCAAATCTGTTGACTGGGTTAGTAACAAAAGCTATTGAGCCTGCAGCCGCTACCGCTACCGCTACTACTGCTGCAACAGGAGCAGCAGGCACAATTGATGAAAATAATTTAGTCGCTCAGGTACAACGGTTAAATAGCATATCTGTAGAAATGCTTAAACATATAAAAGACACCGCAGATCAAGCGAAGAAAAATGTTGAAGCAACAAAAGCTCTTAATAGAAATGTTTGGGCATAATAAAGGAATATATTAGATGTCATGGAAACGTTATTTTACTCCGGTAGCCACTGGATCACAAAGCGCAATTAGCGGCGCTAACCGAGCAAACCCAACTCGCTCTAATTACTCAAGCTATTTGCCAGATGTTTACAGCGGTCATCCGAACAGACTAGAACGCTACAGCCAATACGATACTATGGACATGGATCCAGAAGTAAATGCGGCTTTTGATATTCTTGCTGAATTCTGTACACAGGTAAATGAAGAAAATCAAACTCCATTTCATGTATTCTTTAAAGAACAAGCAACTCCTACAGAAATTAAGATTATTAAGAAGTACTTACAACAGTGGACTAAACTAAACAAGTTTGGTAATAGAATCTTTAAAGTCATACGTAACACATTCAAATACGGTGACTGTTTCTTTATCCGTGATCCAGAAACACAAGCATGGATGTATATTGATCCAAGTAAGATTGACAAAATTATTGTTAATGAAAGTGAAGGTAAGAAACCAGAACAGTATGTTGTTCGTGACCTAAACATTAACTTTCAAAATCTAACGGTCACACAGATCAACCCAAGTAATCAAAATGCTACACCAGGTGGTACTGCTTATGTAACAGGCGGCGTACACCAACGAGGTATGGTGGGTGCTTATCCACAAAGCTCAGGTAGTCGTTTTGCTATTAATCAAAACCAATGGGCAATTGATGCAGAACACGTTATTCACCTATCATTAAGCGAAGGACTAGATAACAATTTCCCATTTGGTAACAGCCTAATGGAAACGATTTTCAAAGTTTATAAACAAAAAGAATTGCTTGAAGATGCTATTATTATCTACCGTGTACAACGTGCGCCAGAACGTCGTGTGTTCTATATTGACGTAGGTAATATGCCCAGCCACTTGGCCATGAGCTTTGTTGAGCGTGTTAAGAACGAAGTAAATCAAAGACGTATTCCAAGCGTAACAGGCGGCGGCCAAAGTGTTATTGATGCAGGATATAATCCACTTTCGATCAACGAAGATTACTTCTTTCCACAAACAGCAGAAGGCCGTGGATCAAAAGTTGACATTCTACCAGGCGGTACTAATCTAGGTGAGATCAGCGATTTGCTATTCTTTACACAAAAACTAATGCGTGCCCTACGTATACCAAGTAGCTACTTGCCTACCGGTACAGATGACAGCGCAGCACAATTTAGCGACGGCCGTGTTGGTACAGCATACATTCAAGAGCTACGCTTTAACAAATACTGCGAACGCTTACAAAGCCTAGTTAATGAACAATTTGATATAGAATTTAAAGATTACCTATTTAAGAAAGGTATGAATATTGATCCTAATCTGTTTGATCTTAAATTCAATCCTCCACAAAACTTTGCTGCTTATCGCCAAGCGGAAATGGATACAGCACGTATTCAAAACTACGCAGGTCTAGCAGAAGTGCCATTTATGAGCAAACGCTTTGCACTTAAACGCTTCTTAGGATTATCACAAGAAGAGATTGCAGAAAATGAACAAATGTGGCGTGAAGAGAATGTTGATAGTGAAACTAACCTAAGCGCACAAGCAGAAATGCGTTCAATGGGGGTTACCAGCGCAGGCCTAAGCAACGATGCAGAAACACTTGGTTCTAGCGATACAGGTCCAGAAGATCTACAAATGGACGGTATGCCAGAAGGTCCTTCAAGCAGTGTGCCTAATACTCCAGCAACTCCAGCAGCTGGTGGCGGTGCAGGTGGCGGTGCAGGTGGAATGTGATAAATAATCATATGCTATTAAACGAATTCATGTACTTTAACGCTGATCAAGCAGAAATGACCGATTCGGGTCGTTATGATTCATCGCACGACACTGGTGTAATCAAATCAACTGATTTGAGAAAAAGCCGATTGACGTTGAAAATGCTTAACGATCTACGCAAAGCAGGTGATGCCCGCGAACGTGAACAAAAAGAAGAGTTAGCATTGGTTCGTACCATGTACGCAACACCGACAGAAGAAACTCCGCAATAATTATTAAAATTGCAAAAAGTTTCAAATATTCCCACACCTCTAAGCCAAAACGAGCCGTTTTTGGCCTATTTCATATAAGTATATCAGAATGGCTGTAAATATACTCGACAGCCTTGCCAGTTGAACTTAATTAAGGAGACCGTAATGTCTAGCAAATTTGAGCAATTATTAGACCTTCTAGTAAACGAAGAACACGAAAAAGCTAACGAGCTATTTCACGAAATCGTTATAGAAAAGTCTAGAGAAATTTATGATACAATGATCGCTGAAGAAGCGAAAGAAGAAGATGAAGAAGAAATGGACGAAGCTCGTGACGAAGAAGATGACGAGTCAGTTGAAGAATCATCTGAAGATGAAGAAGAAGATGAATCAGTTGAAGAAGGTTTTGGCGATTCAGAAGAAAGCATGTACGAGATTGGTGGTGAAGAAGAATTAGGTGGTGACGCAAGTGACGACCTAGTACACGACATCGAAGATCACGATGCAATGGGCCAAGACGACGAAGAAGGTGGTGACGAGCCAGCTACTAAAGATGACGTTCTTGACATTGCTGATGCATTAGAAGAATTAAAAGCAGAATTCCAAGCTCTATTAGCTGGTGAAAAACATGAAGAAGAAGAAAACCCAGATATCCATGGTGGCGCTCTTGATTCATTAGATTCAGAAGAAGATAGTGAAGAAGATGACGAAGAAGCTGACGAACAATTCATGCGTGAATACCGTGAAGTAGTTGGTAAGCCATATGCTGGTGGTAAAGTTGCTGGTAAGAGCGAAGAAGCTTCTACTAACAAATCAAGCGTAGTTAGCTCAGCTAAAGGTCGCCCATCATCAGATGCTACTGCACACAATATCACACAAGGTGGTAAAGGTGAAGGCGCAATGGACGGCGAACGTACAAACGCAGGTGCTATTCCTAAAAGTTTAGCTGGCGGTGTTAAAGGTGAATTTACTAAAGGTGTTGAAAAGAACATTTCTAGCAAATCAACTACTAGCATGAAAGACGGCGGTGCTTTAAACAAAGTAGCAGCTGGTCACGGCGCTGAAAAGAAAGGCAGCGGTGAAGTTGGTGGTACTAACACTAAACCAATCGTTGACAAGAAACAATAATTAGGAAAATTAGATGAACAAAATTCAATATCTAAGAGAAAACCTAAGTTTTGATCAAGCTCGTGTTGTATTAGAGAGCGATGACAAAGATGGTAAAAACCTTTACCTAAAGGGAATTGCTATTCAAGGCGGTATCCGTAATGCTAATCAACGGGTTTATCCTGTTAATGAAATTACTAATGCTGTTAAGACATTAAATGATCAAATACAAAATGGGTATTCTGTATTAGGTGAAGTTGATCATCCAGATGACCTTAAAGTGAACTTGGACCGTGTAAGTCACATGATTACAGATATGTGGATGGACGGTCCGAACGGTTATGGTAAGATGAAAGTCTTACCTACTCCGATGGGTAACTTAATCCGTACTATGCTTGAAAGCGGTGTAAAACTAGGAGTTAGTAGCAGAGGTAGCGGCAACGTTAACGATGCAACTGGCGAAGTAGCTGATTTCGAGATTATTACAGTGGATATAGTTGCACAACCTTCTGCGCCAGGAGCTTATCCTACGCCAGTTTACGAGCATCTTATGAATATGAGAGGCGGTAATCGAGCAATTGGGGTGGCGCGAGAAGTAAATCAAGATCCGAAAGCACAAAAGTATCTCCGTGAGGCGATGCTGAATATAATTAACGGTTTGAAATAACCGGATAGGAGAACGTGATAATGGACGCATTCAACCAATTAGTAGAAAGTGGCGTGATGACAGAAGAAACTAAATCTGTTATTGAATCAGCTTTCAATACTAAGATTCAAGAGAATCGCGACCTAGTCACCGCTGAACTTCGAGAAGAATTTGCTCAAAAATACAGTCACGATAAGACTGTTATGGTTGAAGCAATCGACAAGATGTTAAGTGAGCGATTAGCCGCAGAAATGGCTGAACTTGCTGAAGATAAAAATGCATTAGCGGAAGCTAAAGTTGCTTATCACAACAAGATGGCATCAGATGCCAAAGTGATGGAAACATTCATCATGAATCAGCTAGGAAAAGAAATGGTAGAGTTCCAAAACGATCGTAAGAAAGTTGCGGAAAACTTCCAAAAGATGGAAGACTTCATTGTACATGCATTAGCTAGAGAAGTAACAGAATTTGCACAAGACAAGAAAGACTTAGCAGAAGCTAAAGTTAAACTTGTTAAGGAAGCTAAAGCACGTTTTGAAGATATCAAGCATCAATTTATTAAACGTAGTACACAAGTAGTTGAAAACGTAGTTACTAAAAAATTAACATCTGAAATCAAGCAATTGAAAGAAGATATTGATAGTGCTCGTCAAAGCGATTTTGGACGTCGTTTATTTGAAGCATTTGCAACAGAATATTCTACATCATTACTAAACGATAAATCAGAAACAAGTAAATTGTTAAAGGTTATCGAGAAGAAAGATTTAGAGTTAGCTGAAGCAAAACAAGCATTGTCACAGAAAGAAACTATTGTTGAATCTAAAGAACGCGAAATTCGTGTTGCTAAAGATCTAGCAGAGCGTAAGGCTGTGATGAGTGAACTATTAGCACCGTTAGGCGCTGATAAAAGAGAACTTATGCGTGACCTATTAGAAAGTGTGCAAACACAACGATTAGCGACTGCATTTGACAAATACCTACCCGCAGTAATGGAAGGCGAGAGCAAAAAAGCAGCGAAAGCTACTTTAACTGAAAGTACTGCTGTAACAGGCGACCGTAAAGTTTCGAGTCAATCACAGGTAGGCTTAGATAATATTTTAGATATCCGCAAACTAGCGGGTTTAAAATAATTTAATTCAAGGAGACATTAAATGTCACAATTATTAAACGAAAGATGGTCAGAGACCAAAGACGCGCTGCTTGAAGGCCTACAAGGTAACCGTAAAGCATCTATGAACGTAGTTTTAGAGAACACACGTAAGTACCTAGGCGAAGCAGCAACAGCAGGTGCAACAAGTTCTGGTAACGTAGCTACACTTAACCGTGTAATTCTTCCAGTAATTCGTCGTGTAATGCCAACAGTTATCGCTAATGAAATTATCGGCGTTCAACCAATGACAGGTCCAGTTGGACAAATCCACACATTGCGTGTACGTTACGCAGACAGTGGTGATGGTATTGTAGCTGGTGAAGAAGCATTATCACCATTCAAGATTGCTGCTGCTTACTCTGGTAACAACACTGACTCAAATCCAAAAGCTGCTTCAACAGCACAATTGGAAGGTCAACCAGGTAAACGCATGTCAATCCAAATCTTGAAAGCTCCAGTTGAAGCTAAGTCTCGTAAACTAAGCGCACGTTGGACTTTTGAGGCTGCTCAAGATGCACAAAGCCAACAAGGCATTGACATCGAAGCAGAAATCATGGCTGCACTAGCACAAGAAATTACTGCTGAAATTGACCAAGAGATCTTAGCATCTCTACGTGGTTTAGCTTCAGTAGAAGAAACATATGACCAAGCGTTAGTTTCAGGTACTGCTACATTCGTTGGTGATGAACATGCTGCTTTAGCAATTCAAATCAACCGTGTATCAAACTTGATCGCTCAACGTACACGTCGTGGCGCAGGTAACTGGGCAGTTGTTTCTAACCAAGCATTAACGATTTTACAATCTGCTACTACTTCAGCTTTTGCTCGTACAACAGAAGGTACATTCGAAGCTCCAACAAATACTAAATTCGTTGGTACTTTAAACGGTGCTATGCGTATCTACGTTGACAGCTACAAAGCTGATACAGATACAACTAACCAAGTATTGATCGGTTATAAAGGTGCTTCAGAAGCTGATGCTCCTGCGTTCTACTGCCCATACATTCCTTTGATGTCAAGCGGTGTTGTATTAGATCCTAATACATTCGAACCAGTAGTTGGTTTCCTTACAAGATACGGCTACGTCGAGCTTTCAAATACTGCGAGTTCATTGGGCAATGCAGCTGACTACTTAGGTAAAGTGGCAATCAACAACCAAACAGTTTCATTCAAATAATTCGTTATTTGTTATTAAACTAAATGAAAAAGCACCTTCGGGTGCTTTTTTGTTGACTTTATTTTCTAAAGAGTGTACTATGTTAGTTAACTCTACATAAATATCAATATGAACAAATACGAAAAATGGTATAATAATATAGTAGCAATGGGCTTAATAGATCGCCCTAATATGCGCACTGCCCGGCACCACATCATTCCTGAGAGTTTTTTCAAGAATAGAACACGTAAAGGCCCCCCTGGGTGGTTAGATGGTAATCCTGATGATCCATCTAACCTCACATTTCTTACAGGAAGGGAACACTTTATATGCCACTGGCTATTGACTAAGATTTATAGCGGAGAAGCTAAAGCCAAGATGATATATGCATTACGGATGATGAGAGCAGGAGAATACTATACAAAAATAACTGCAAGAGTATATTCTAATATAAAAGAAGAATATTCTAAAATTGCTAGTACCGCTGTTTCTGGAGAAAATAATCCTATGTGGGGTAAAACACACACCGAAGAAACAAAAGATAAAATACGGCAAGCAAACCTAGGTAATCAAATAAATGAAGAACAGCGTAAAAAGATAAGTGACAGCAAGTTAGGCAGAAAGCGTTCGCCATTTAGTGATGAGTGGATAGCAAATATAAAAGCGGCAAGGCAAGGTGAATTAAATGGTATGTATGGAAAAAATCACTCAGAAGAAACTAGAAAGAAACAAAGCGAAAAAGCCAAAGGCAGAAAATATAGTGCAGATGTAGTTGAAAAACGTGCTGCAAAGATTAGAGGTAGTAAAAGAGAAAAACTTCTCTGCCCGCACTGTAATAAAGATGTAGCAGTAAATGGATATGCAAGATGGCACGGCGACAATTGTAAACTTAAAGGACCTAAATAATGAAACAATACGAATTTGCAGATATAGAACCACTAATTATTGAATACAGTAAAGGAAATAAATGGGTACATCCGTATATAAAAGAGTGGTATACCCCTGAATCTGGTAGCGAGCATGATACTGATGTTTTTCGAGTCTATTTCAAAAATAAAAAAGACGAAATGATGTATGTATATTTTAAATCTGATTATCTAACACAAAAAACTAACGAGTACTTTGCACAAGAAGATTGGGAGGATATGCCAAAACAAGGAATATTTAACCCGCCATACATAGATACAACTTTGGTGTACAATTGTTTGCAAATGACATTAGTTGAAGATATGTGGACTCCAGCGCCACCTAGAGGTACTATTAAAAACAGCAAAGAATATGCTAAATGGAGAGAACAATATCCTTCTGAACAATTTTGTTTTACCAAAGACGGTAAGCAGGTTAGCAAATTCCTTAACTTAGATGCAAAGGTTAATTTCTTTTCGTTAGATTGCGGACTTACTACAGACGGTACTGATTGGTTTTGCGAATCTTAGACCCGCTAGCACGGCGACAACTGTAAATACAGTAAAGGAACGGAGCAATGACCAACAAAGAACTTAACAAAATAATCAATGCAATGCCAGAACACCTTGAGTTTAATCTATCTGGCACGATAAAGGAAAGCGCACCACCGTCTAAAACTGTAGAAGAGATTCGCCAAGAAATTGATAAACTAAGTGAAGAAATTAATAAATGGTGTGACAATGAGAATTAAAGACTTATTAGAATCGCCTGCTGATATACATTTAATGTTAAAATTAATGGGATATGATTTACAGTTATTACAAACGAATTCTAAAAAAGTAAAAGAGAAGGTTGAGGCCTCTCCTAATCACGCTACTATACTCTCAATGAAAAGTTTTTTGGTACAGGTCAATTCTAAGTTATACGAGATAGCAGAGCTCAGCCAATGGCATACTTGGGCAAACACTAAAGATGGAAAAGATACAATGGAAGAGATTGACCAATTATATAATGATAATATTAAATTTATGAAAAGGTTTCCTTAAAAGACAATAAATATACTTGTTCACTCTTAAAGAGAGTTTATGCGGAAATCCAACCGCGTAGGCGCTAGAACGCTATATTCACAAGGAGAAATAAAATGGGACGTCCTTTAAACGACAGATTTTTTGGTAACCGTAACATCGGTTCCGTAAGTACAACAACAGACAACGGCATTGGCGGCGAAGGTATTGCCAGTGTAAGTTGGAGCAATTTAGGTAGCGTGTTAGCTACTAGCGGTAGCGGTACTCCACTATCAGGTATACAATTGCCAGCACCAACACTACCAGGTGGCGTACAAGCAACTTGGACATTAGTTTACGGTGTAGACGTTGTATCAACAGGCGCTGGCCGAGCAGGATTATACACAGGCGATCTTTACACATATCCTGATATTCCTGGCTCAAGTGTTCAAGTTGCATCAACATCAAGTTCAAATGCTACATTTACTGTACTTGCATCAGGTAGTACAGGCACACTAATCACAGACACACAAGGTGTTAACCTTACTAAAGTATCAGGTGCAGGAGTTGGTACATTCTTAGTTGATGTTAATCAAAAGATTGTAAGTTCAAACATTGTTGAAAGCGGTTCTGGATACACTGGCGTAGAAACAATCACAGTTACTCTGGCAAACGGCGCAACAGGCCAGGTGCCAGTAACAAGTGCTATCAACTTAACAACAGACAGCGGAATCCAAAACCCAAGTCAAAACCCAGCAGGCGAAAATGCTAATGCAATCATTATCTACGCTAACACAACTGGCGCAGGTGCTAAGATTGGCGACATACAAAAACAAGTTGGTTCACATCGTTATCGAGTTAAAACAGCAGACGGCGTTGCTCGTGTACAATTAGTTGCTTCAAATACTCCAGCAATTGGTCAAGCATATATTATTGCAACTGATTCAGGTGGTGCAACCTATTGGGTAACTAAACTAACAGCACGCAGAGCTGTGTTAACTCCACGTGGTGACGGTACTCCACAATTCCCACTAGTAGACAACGGCGAAGGTGGTACACAACCAGTATCAGCAGGATGGGTATTAAGCGGTGCAGTAGCTAACCAATCTGTAGTTGTTCAGAACGCTTAATCATTAAGTGTATGAAAATAGAGCCTCCGGGCTCTATTTTTTTGGGTAAATAATCATATGACAACAGCCTGGTTCCTACCTAATACCGTAACACAATTTGCCGAAATACCTCAGCATATAGCTTGGCAAGGTGAAGAAAATAATTACGCTTATCTACGTACTGTAGATGCTTACCTATCTACTAAAAGTGAATTATTACACATTGCAAATCCTTCTGTAAACGATCTTAAGATGAAGACCTATTATCTTTATCTTACCAACTTTAATATCACAGGCTTGCCTGATGTAGTATCAGGAGTTGAAGTACAAATTGATATGAAACGTGGTGGCCGTATCACAGACGAAACAATACAACTACGTTATAACAATGAATTTATTGGAGTAAATCGTGCTTCATATCCATTAGATAATAATACATTATATGGCGGCCCGACTGATTTATGGGAATTAGACAGTATATCTACAGATATTATAACAGATCCTAGCTTTGGGCTAGGAATAAGATACCAGAGCCACCCATTTTGGCCACATAAAGAACACCCGATGCTTAACTACATTATGTTAAGAGTTTGGTAATACAATAAATACACTAAAGGAAACAGCAATGCCGACAGATGTTCTTAAATTATCAGGTGATTACCTACTAGATGCCAGCAATGGTAATGTAACTATTGATGTTACAAATGCCTCTACAACCGGCACAGTGACCATCATTGGTAATTTAGATGTAGTTGGAGTGAATACTAATCTTCAAACGATTAATTCCGAAATACAGGATAATATACTAATCCTTAACAGTGGCGAAACTGCTAACTATGGAATTACATTAAACACTGCGGGGATATTAATTTCACGTGGTAATAATAATGATCCCAGTCAAGCAGCCACTATCATATATGACGAAACACCCGGCGGCTCAGGACAATGGACTGACAACGGTGGCAATATTCATGCAGGATTGTTTAAATTTTCATCAGCTGGTGCAGGTACAGCTATTCAAACTAATGCAATTAGAATTGACACTAACACTACCAGCACACTAAACATCTTAGGCGCAGAAGGCGGCTCAGCAATGATCAATGTTAAAGGTCAAAGCAATTATGCTAGCCGAGTTGTTGATCCGGATGACATTCCTAATAAACAATATGTAGATAACGCATTATACGCAGGTACAATATTTGCTAAACGTATTCAAGTTGGTAATACGTTTATGAAGATTACTGATAATAGTGTTCAATTTACTGATCCACCTAACTACGGTCCAAACAGAATATTTGCTGCCCTAGGTACATCAACTAATGAAGTATTCAGCTTAGAAGGCAATACTGCGGTAATTCAAGGCATAACAATTGATAATTCTATCATCAGTGCTAATAATACTGCAACTGATCTAGTATTACAACCGCCAGTAGGCTACGGTGTTGTGATCAATGAAGCATTAAAGATTGGTGAGATAACATCTAGTACTGTAATTACTGCCCAAGCAAACGTAGACACATTGTACTACACAGCAAATCCAGGCGGCGGCGGCACAGGATTGTATTATGTAAATACAAATCAGAGCGATGAATTAGTAAGTCGTAGAAAAGCAATCATCTACGGTATTATATTTTAAGGTTAACAAAAAATGGCGATATCAAACGTACGAGTAGAATCAACACAAACTACAAAAATATTTATGGCACCTCTAAACGAGGAACATGCAATTACAACTATGTTTTTCTGTAATCAAGATTCATCAAATGATACAGCAATAGACATTTATCTTGTTCCAGGTGGATCAGGATTAAGCACAGGCTCGCAGGTGATCAAATCATTAGCATTGCCTAGAACAGAAACATTTGTGTTTGATGCTGAGAAACTTATCTTGGCCAATGGTGATACTATCTACGCAGAAGCTACAGTAGATAAGATTGTAGTAGCAACTATAAGTTCAGTTAAGACTTCATAATTATGAGATATATCAAAAAACTTGCCCTATATGCCAAAAACCCTGCTGATGACAGATTGTCTGTTGAACCAGATAATCGTATTGTTACTAACAGTGTAACCAGTTTAGAAGTTCCTACAGGAACTAAAGCACAACGACCAACTACCTTAGTAGACGGTACAATTCGTTACAACACTGATCTAGGCGAGTTTGAAGTTTACAACAGTCAAAACCCAGGCGTTAGACCTTGGGAAATATTACGTACAATACGTCAAGCAACTATTACTCCACAAAATTTAGGTTATGGTAATTATGTAGATTATCTATTTGGCCCGTTAAGTTATGATGTTGCTATTTCTAAACCACAAAACGTATTAGTGTTTGTGGACAATGTTTATCAAACACCTACTACCAATTACACATTAACATCTAATCCTGTTAGTTCTACAGCTACATTGGCTATATCAACTATCACTGGTGTAACAACATTATATCTAAACACACTGACTAGTATTGACACAGGCGAACCAGGCAAATGGAGAACAATTAGTGCTTCATCTGGTATTCAACTTGGCACTACTGTAACCAGCGTGAGCACCACATATAACAATACAATCCACGGATGGCCAGTTGGTATCAGCTTGCCAACAAACGGTCCTATGTCGGCTGGGGCACTAGTTTCAGTTAACTATAGTGCTGGTACATATATTCAGTTTACTGGACCAGTACCTGCCAAACCGGTATTTGCCCTATTAGGTTTTGATGGATATTTCCCTGCTGGGCCTAACGGCACTGCTTTTGAATCGTAACAGATCGGTTTAATCTCCCCGTAATAAATACACTTGATGCCATTATTGTGGCGTTATCATACTGTGGTAAACCCGCAATGTAAGGTGGTTAGCCGTGAAACACGGTGGTTGATGAGGAGCTCCAATGGCCATAGGTCGCATTTCCGGTCCGCTGCTATCGAAAAACCTGTTACGTGACGGGGTTGATCTAGCATTTGAAACCGATTTATTATATCTCGACGTTACAGACGGTCGCATCGGCATACGAAAAAGTAATCCAGCCTACGAGTTAGACGTCAACGGAACCATCAACGCAAACAATCTTCGAGTAACTTACACAGGTCCCGGCACAGGATCAGCAACACTTGGTAAGTTAACAATTAACTCAGGAACAATTTCAACTACTGTTGGTCCAGTAACAATTCAACCTAGCGGCAATGATAAGATTAACCTAGTCGGTGACACAACCGTTACAGGAAACTTACACGCAACTGGCAATATTACATCAGATGGCGATATTACCATTGGTGATAACGCAAATATTGATAATGTTGTATTCAATGCTGAAATTAAATCAAACATTATTCCGGCGGCCACCGGCCTATACACATTAGGTAATGAGAATAATTCTTGGGCAACTACCTATGCCGACACAGTGGTTGCTAACGCATTATCTAGTCGTGGCAATATTGAAATCACCCCACATGGCGGTTTATTAGAAATCAACAGTGACATTCGCGTTAGTGGTAAGAATCCAATCGGTACTGCTCCGGTGGTTACCAACGTATTGTATGTAACAATGGACGGTAACGATACTAACGATGGCCGAGCACAAGATCCAAGTCGTGCATGTAAGACAATTAGTGGCGCTGTTCGTAGTCCTTACTATCGTCCGGGAACATTAATTCGTGTATCTAGCGGACACTATTACGAAAACAATCCAATTTTAATGCAGCCTAACACTGCTATCATCGGTGATGACTTACGTACAACTAGTATTGAGCCGATTAACAAAACACAAGATTTATTTCACGTACAATCTGGTTGCTATCTAGCACAGATGCAGTTCTTAAATGGCCGCAGTGGATTATTACCTGGTCCTTATGTTCCTGGAACTAACCGCGGCGCATTTGCTGTGGCATTTCCTCCAAGCGTAAACGGCAAAAAGTTAGATGTATATCAATCACCATATATACAAAACTGTACTAACCAAAGCGGTCCTTGGTTAATTGATGGTACTGTGTTTGTTCCTAACCAAACTATACAAGTTCCTACAGGAGTAGGAATGACACAATTTGAAGCCAACACTAACACAATTACTGTAACAGTGTCAGAAGGTGTAATTAAATTAGGCGACAACGTTATCAGCGGTCCGCAAGATCCTGGCTTCTTTAACGCAAGAACATTGTTGTTGGCAAACATACCATTTATAGAAGATCAAGCTATAACATACATTAATGACCTAGTGCTGACTGCAACTAATACTAATGATATCGGAAATCCATTCTATAATTTTAAATATGAGCAATCTAAATGGTCACGAGATTTAGGACTTATCATTCAAAACATTGCTTACGATGCTACATTTGGTGGTAACCAAAAGAGTGTCGAATCTGGCTTAGCCTACTACAACGGTGTTGTCAACCTAATCGAAGGTCAACAGACACAATTTACCACAGCAATTAATTACGTTAACACCTTAAGCCAAGCTATCATACAAAATATAGCGGTTACTCCTGTAAGTACTGCTACAACACAGGTAATTAATACAGCATTAGTAAATGGCGTAATTGCCTCAGACGAGATCAATGCTGGTATCAGCATTATTACAAATATTATCAACAACGGTCCTGGTGTTGCTCCGGCTGTGTTTAATAGTTGCGGCCCAGAAAATCCAAGCGTTAGCGCAGAAATATTATTACAAGCAAATAGAACATTCTTACAAGAAGAAGTAACTGCGTATGTAGACGCACAGTATCCAACCTTTGAATACAAAAAAGACTATTGCTACCGAGATGTTGGCTTGATCGTAGATGCGGTTAGCCAAGACATAATTGTAGGTGGCAACACAAAATCAATCGAAGCCGCATTAAGTTACTTCACAGGCAGCAAAGGAGATAGCAGCGTAGCTGAGCAGGCAATTACTAGCAACATTGAATTAATCAAAAATATTATCGTAAACGGTTCTGCTACAGCACCTACTCCTATATCAGGACCAAACCAAGGCACCGGATTTAGCAATGCCGCTGACCTACTAACTAAGAATAAATTATTCCTACAATCTGAAATCAGTGCGTATGTACGCACTATTATTACCTTAACTCCACAACAAGAAGCATTATGTTATAGAGACCTTGGGCTAATTGTTGATGCTCTATCTGCTGACACAGGAGCAGGCGGCAATGTAAACAGCATCTATGCTGCCTTACAATATTTCAGCGGTATGACTAACATCTTACCTAGCAATGAAATTACTCCATTAGCACAGGCGTTGGATTACATGGTTACCTTGTGTGCAAATATTGTTAAGAATACACAAAATACTAATCTATATCAAAAATTAATTTCTCAAGTAATATCATTACCTGTGGCATCATTAGCAGAATACAATAGTGCCGCAGCTAATATAGATTTAATAACAGATATTATCACAGTTGGCCCAAGTGCTGCTCCAACTGATGTGCCAATTAGTCTATCAATGTCAACTGCTACCACAGCATATAACGCATTTAGAATACTAACAGAAAATAAAGATTTCTTATCAGCAGAAGTAACTGGATATATTGACAGTGTATTTGGCGGCGGCTTTAACTACAATACAGGAACATGTTTTAGAGATACGGGACTTATTGTAGACAGTCTAGCATTTGACCTATTATACCAAGGTAACACACAGGCTATATTTGCAGGTTCACAGTATTATAACCAAAGTACCTACACTGGTCAAATTGGTCGCGAACTAACCACAACCACTAATGCTATTAAGTATGCTAAGATGTTAGCAGAATTAGTAGCGGTTAATTCGACTGTGACTAATTTACAAGCAGTATCTACACAGACATTTGATCTATCTAATCCGGGATCAGATATTTCAACAGCAACGATTGAACAATTATTCAACACTGTTACTAATATATTAACTAATGGCACTGTGGGAATTACTAATCAAATAATTTCAAATAGTACAGCTTCTAGCGACCTTGGAATTATTAATGCATTTACTCTTGTACAGGCAAATAAACAGTTTATTGAAGACGAAGTAATAGCCTATGTTGATAGTCTTAATCCGTCATTTGTCTACGATCAAGTTAAATGTTCTAGAGATACTGGCTTAATTGTTAAAGCACTAGCACAAGATTTAATGTTTAGTGGGAACAGTCAAAGTACATTTGCAGGATTACAATATTGGAATCAAAATGGTTACGTTGGCGCTATTTCAAATGAATTAACCACTACAACCAATGCAATTACCTATATTAGAGATCTAGCAATTAAAGTAATAACATTAGATACTAGCGGAACACGCTATCAAACAGCCGTAGGTCAATGGACCACAGGCACAGCCGCTACTATAGCTGAAACACAATCAGTTTATGACGACTTTAATCTAATCCTTGACATTATTACCAACGGAACAGCTAATGTAACTGATAGAATTGTTTCTAATAGCCTAACTACCAGCACTAATGCTAATGTATTAAATGCTTATGCCTTATTAGAAGAGAATAAAGCATATTTACAAGCAGAAGCCATTGCTTTTGTTGAAGCCAGCAAGGCATTTGGCTTTGTTTATGATCCAGGTAAATGCAGTCGCGATATAGGTTACATGGTTGATAGCATTTCATTCGACTTATTATACGGTGGAAATAGACAGGCTATTCAAAGCGGTGTTTATTATTACGGCTTCTCCAATACTGCTACGCAAGTGCCAAATGAACAGGCACAGGTAAGTGCTGCCTACGATTATATTAAGACTCTAGCTTCATATATTGTTACTGGACAGCGTGTTCCTACACAATATCAAAGTATTGTTCCGCAGATTATTTCTGCAACTACAGGCACAGGATATCAAGCATCTTTAATTAACACTAACATTGATACTATTGTTAGCATTGTAAATGGTGGACCTACACTAGCAGGAACTCCGAGTCCGATATCATTAACTACATCGGGTGATATACACGATATTAATGCAGCAATGTTGTTAGATGCCAACATGGCGTTTATTCAAGCGGAAGTAATTGCGTATATTAACTATCTATATCCTACAGGATTTACCTACGATAGAACCAAATGTCGTAGAGATGTTGGTTATATTTTAGATTGTGTATGTTTTGATTTATTAAACGGCGGTAATAGACAAAGTATTCAAGCAGGTGTATATTATTATGGATTTAACACATCATCTAGTGTATTAACCTACGAAATAGCACAGATAACGGCTGCGTACAATCATATCAAAACAATTGCTAACAATATTGTACAAAATATTCCAATAACTCCGACCTCTGGAAATACATATTCACAGGTCACATTAGGATCTACTGCTACTATTGCTGAAGCTGAATACATTGCCAGCGACATTGATATTATCACTGATATTATTAACACAGGTGATATTGATTTCTATCCTAAGACACCTATTAGTTTAACCGCAAGTGTTGATGCTAATATAGTTGCTACCTACGATCTACTATTAGCCAACAGAGAATTCATACAAAATGAATTAATTGCCTACATCAATTATTATTTCGTTCAACCATTTGTGTATAATAAAGAAAAATGCGCACGTGATACTAAACTAATTGTTGATTCTATTGCACTTGACATATTATACGAAGGTAGTTCACAAAGTTCATTTGCTGCATTACAATATTGGAACCAATCTGGATACACCGGAGCGATTGCTAGTGAATTAACAACTACAACTAATGCTATAATCTATGCTAAAGGTCTAGTACAATCATACATTGTTACTCCAGATGAAAGTGATCAAGTTGGACATTTATTCGATACTATTGTAAATGTTATTACACAAGTGACCACAGGCACTACTGATTTAATAGTTCCTAATGGTTTACCATCACCGGTTGTCTCAGTAAATAATGCTTATGCCGCAATTATAGCAAATAAGAGCGTGATACAACAACAAACAGTTGATTATGTAAATGCTACTAACCCAGGTTTCGTTTATAATACATCAACCTGCTATAGAGATGTTGGCTACATTATAGATTGTGTGGCATTTGACCTATTACACACTGGAAATAGACAAAGTATTCAAGCAGGAGTTTATTATTTCAGCTTTAACGGAACATCTAACCTAGTTGATACAGTCAGTGGCAATCCTGAAATCCCACAATCTACTGCGGCCTACACCTATTTGAAATATCTAATGAAACAGGTGTTATTAAACAATCCAATAACACGCAGTTATCAAGTAGTTTATCCTCAGGTAATTATTCCAGCATATATGGGAATGGCCACTGTTATTCCTGGCGAACAAAATATTACAGTTGATGCTATTCACTATCTAAACGATTTAAGTTTAAATGTAATTAGTAATACTTCTGTACCTGTGGTACGTTCATCAACTGCACAGACTATGTACCCTAATTTTGAAGGCGGTGCTTATGCAGGTCCGGGTATAACTAGAAATTACAATACCATTGCCGATATTATTCAAAATGGACCAAATGTAGCACCAGTACCGTTTGCTGGCAGTGGATTATTTGCTACCACAGGTGTTAGTTCAGACGATGTACGACAAAGTCCAACAGTTATTGCCCTATCTACAGTGACAACTGGCACATATTTGGTAACATTGTCAGGGTCAACCGTAGGTGATTCACAAAACGGTACATTGTATTTTGGTAAAACTGAGGTTTATCCAGCACAAGATGCAGATGTACCTGACGAATGGGCACAACGTCGCGTTGATGTATTAGGTTCTATGGGCGGTGCGCTGGTAGATGGCGGTGTAGTAAGTGCTCGTTCACCGATTCAGTCATTCGTATTTGACGCATATACTCAGGTTAACCAAGGCGGACGTGGGGTATATGTTACAAATAACGGCTACGCACAGTTAGTATCTGTGTTTACAATTTTCTGTTCAACTGCGGTACAGGTTGACAACGGTGGCATTTGTTCTATTACTAACTCTAACAGTAACTTCGGTGATCAATGTTTGGTGGCTAAAGGATATGGCAAATTAGAATTTAGTGGTACAGTGTTCAATCCTCCTTATCCAAGTTACCAGCCAAACGGTCAATATTATCCGAATGGTTACTATCCTAAGAATGGTGTAGCGGAAATCTTCTTGCCAGATACTGCTAATCGTCCGCATATTGGTTTGGTAATGGAAATTGAACCGCCATTAGGTCATATTAACGAACAAGGTTATCCAGGATTCTTAAATGCTGCACCATCGTTGGCAACATTAACTACAGGAACTATCACAATTGATGGTATTGACACAACAGGTATTGCTGTGGGTAATAGAGTAGACATCCGTGATCAATACGGCAACACCTATTATGTTGCCGATGGCACAACAGTAGTTGATGTTAATTACCAAAGCATCACATTGAACAAAGGATTGATCAGTGGCGGCGGTGATCCAACTAATAGTAATTACTTTAACTTATATTTCTCTGGCAATGCTTACTATACTGTACTGTCTAGTCAACTATCTGAAGCATATAATACAGGAACTAATGCTACTGTTATTCCTTCGGATCAAATAGGCCCAGAATTAGATGCATTAGCCTTCTTAAGAGATTCTAGTCTAGGAAATGTATTAGTAGGTGCTAGTGTTGATCCTAGCTCAATAACGTTTATTGACAATAGTATTAACACAATTATCAGTATTGTAGGGGCAAGTGACCTAACTGCGGCACGTGCGGTTGTTCCAGCGCCATCTAAAGTAGGAACACCACCGAGTGGCGCAAGTCTAGCGATTACAACTATTAATAATAACATTGAAGCAATAGTAACTGCTACGATTGCCCACGTTGTGACCACATTCCCTGATATTAGTTTACCTACAGGACTAGGAGCACCAACTGATTTAACCACCTATCTAACAAATAAATGTGCTAGAGATATTAGATTAGTCCTAAGACAACTAGTATACGATCTAGAAACAGGTGGCAACTACTATTCAGCCTATGCTGGATTAAGTTATTGGATTCGTACAGGCACACATCACATCGTTGATCTTGGGGAAGCAGTTAATAATACTGCACTATTCCCAGATGGCGCTATTGTAAACTTCTATCAACGTAGTTACATCAGTGCATCAGGATACTTGTTTGAGTATGTTGGTGCTGGAACTAACTATGGAGCACTACCTCAACGCGGAGTGGCTGATCCTGTACAAACCAAAGAAGTAATACAGTTAAATAATGGTAAGGTGTTCTTTACGTCAACAGACCAAAACGGTGACTTTAGAATTGGTCCAGGATTAGTAGTAAGTCAAGCAACTGGTGTATTATCAGGACGCACATTTACTAAATCATTATTTGCAAACTTAACGCCATTCATATTGGCAATTGAAGGCGGAGGCTAAGAGGAAAGATTATGGCATTAATACCATTAAACACGTTTAAAACAAAAACAGCGATATTACAAGGTGATTGGACCTACGGAACAACCGCCACGGTATATACAGCACCAATTGGCGTTACATCAATTATATTAATGACACAGGTAGCTAATGTTAGCACACAGACTCATACAGTTACATTTGCTCATTCAAGAAATTTTCCAATATTTGCCGATGCACAAGGTAATGGAGCTCAACCAGCAGGTGTAGTTACTGAATTGATACAACAATTTGCTATTCCGACTAATGATGCGGCTAGTCTAACCACTGGTAAAATGATTATTGAAAGTCTTGACAGTGTAATTTGTTATGCAGATGCAGATGGTGTAATGAAATTAACTATGAGTATCTTGGAGACAGCTAATGCCTAGTTTAATTAGCGGCCGCACACTTGTTACCAGCGCACCGAATCTACAAGATAGCCGCTATCAATTCCTAAATCTAGCCCAAGCACAACCTGCGCTTGGCCCTACTCCTTCAACTAGCACAGGATATACTCTAGTTGCTGGACCAAACGGCTCGGTAGCCTACACAAATAGTTTAGGAAATTTAATATTCTCAACAGGTACTATTAGTACAAACTTACCTAATGAAAATATAACATTAGTTACAACTGGCACAGGCATTATACAATTATCGTCTAGTCTAGTAAGTGTTGATGTTGCAATGACATTTACCAATGTATCAGGGTATATAGATCTAGGCGGTCGCCCTAGTTATCGTATTCCAAATTACTACGAAGGTATCACACCACCAGACAACACACAGTTCTGGGCAGGCGACCAATGGTATGATCAGGTTAATGATGTCTTATATGAATACACCTTAGACGACAGCGGCCCATCGTGGGTAGATATTACAGGTCCGTTCTTTAGTACATCAGTATCAAACGGATTTATAGGCAGTGGTGGCGGAGGCAGCGGCAATGGATATACCGGATCTAAAGGTGATGTAGGTCCAAGTGGTGGATATACTGGCTCACGAGGTAGTCAAGGATATTATGGAAGTCGAGGTTACATAGGTAGTATCGGTACAGGTTACCAAGGTAGTCAAGGTACTACTGGATATACGGGTAGTTTTGGAAATCAAGGATACACAGGTAGCCGAGCATATACTGGTAGTACTGGTTATGTTGGATCACAAGGTATATCAGGATACTACGGTAGCCAAGGAACATTAGGTTATACTGGCAGTCGCGGCTTTACCGGCAGCACAGGTTATGTCGGATCACAGGGCATTACTGGATACACAGGCAGTTTGGGATATGTAGGTAGCCGCGGTTACACAGGTAGTCGAGGTGACACAGGGTATACCGGTAGTCAAGGTGCTATGGGATATACTGGTAGTCTGGGATATTTCGGTAGTCAAGGATACACCGGAAGCCAAGGCATTACAGGATATATTGGTTCACAAGGCCTTCAAGGATATTTCGGAAGCCAAGGATATTTCGGAAGCCAAGGCTACACTGGATCGCAAGGTATTCAAGGTATTCAAGGTAACACGGGATTTAATGGTAGCTTTGGTTACACAGGTAGTCGAGGCATTACTGGATACTACGGATCGCAAGGTATTGTAGGGTTTACTGGATCACAGGGCTATTTTGGTAGTCAAGGGTATTTTGGTAGTCGAGGAGTTACAGGATTTGATGGTAGTCAAGGGGTTATCGGCTATACCGGATCACAGGGCTACACCGGATCACAGGGATTCTTTGGATCACAAGGAGTGGTTGGATTTAACGGTAGCCGTGGCGACCTTGGATACACTGGTAGTCAAGCGTATACTGGTAGTATAGGCTTTGTCGGTAGTCAAGGCACTGTTGGATATAATGGATCACTTGGTGGCATCGGATATGCTGGTAGTATTGGATATACTGGATCACAAGGGGTAGTAGGATATGTTGGCTCGCAAGGTGACCTCGGCTATGCTGGTAGTATTGGATATACTGGATCACAAGGGGTAGTAGGATATGTTGGCTCGCAAGGTGACATCGGATATGTAGGTAGCTTAGGATATGCGGGCAGTGTCGGATATGTCGGTAGCCAAGGGCTTGGATATACAGGAAGCCAAGCGTATACTGGTAGCATAGGTTTTGTTGGTAGTCAAGGAATTATTGGGTATACTGGTAGTATTGGTGGCATTGGATATACAGGTAGTATCGGGTACACTGGTAGTCAAGGCACACTTGGTTATTTTGGTAGCTATGGGTATACAGGTAGTGTCGGATATACAGGCAGTCGTGGGTATACTGGCAGCATTGGCTATGTAGGCAGCATTGGCTACGTAGGTAGTTCAGGAGCATTTGGTGCTATTGGATTTACTGGAAGTCAAGGTAATATTGGATATGTAGGCAGCATCGGATATGTAGGTAGTCAAGGACTTGGTTATGCTGGTAGTGTAGGTATTGGGTACACAGGTAGTCTAGGCTATGTTGGTTCAATAGGATATACCGGAAGTCAGGGTATTACTGGTTATGTTGGATCATTCGGTAGTCAAGGTATAATTGGTTACGTCGGAAGTATTGGTTATGTAGGTAGCACAGGATCGTTTGGTGCAATTGGATTTACAGGTAGTACTGGTTATGTTGGCAGTCAAGGCATTACTGGTTACACAGGTAGTACCGGAGCCGCAGGTGCGGGCGGATACCTAGGTAGTATCGGCTATACCGGTAGTCAAGGTGCTACGGGATATCTCGGTAGTCAAGGTAATATTGGCAATATAGGATATGCAGGTAGTCGCGGAGTAACTGGATTTAATGGTAGTCAAGGCTCTATTGGATATTCGGGTAGTATCGGCTATACTGGTAGTGCAAGTACTGTACAGGGACCAACGGGATATACAGGCAGCGGAAGCGCCTCGGTGTCAGCAACACCGACCTCAATTGGTAGTGTTTATGCCTATACAACCTCAACCCGAAACAATACCGCATTAGGCTACTGTGCCGGCAATACAACAATGGTCGGTCGTAGTAATGTTGCTATTGGATACGGAGCTTTGGGTGTAAACACCTATGGTTCCAATAATATAGCAATGGGCTGTTTTGCATTAACATTTAATACCGCTGGATGTGCCAATGTCGCATTAGGATACAGTGCAATGCACGACAACTGCTACGGTGGATGTAATATTGCCCTAGGATGGCAGGCTTTATATGCTAATCAAACTGGTTGCAATAATATTGCAATTGGATGTACAGCATTAGTTAATGCAAATAATACTGGAACTAACATTGGTATAGGTGCTGCTGCTGGTATTAATATTACAACTGGTATTAATAATACTGTTATTGGTTCATTACCAGCCGCTGCTGGTTGTGTATGTACAGTATTAATTGGTGCAGGTACCTGTGAACGTATACTTGTAAATGACAGCGGTATGACCATCAATGGATTATACACTGTAAGTACAGCATCGGCTGTAGTAGCAGCTACTCCAACAGTATTAGGTACTGTTTACGCTTATACTCCAAGTACTTACGGTAATGTATTTGTCGGTTATTGTGCCGGTAATAATACAGTAACTGGCGGCGGCAATATTGCCCTAGGAGGTGCTTCACTTAGAAATGTCACAACCGGCGGTAACAATATTGCCATCGGTGGTAGTGGTACACTTTGCAGTCTTAACATAGGTAGCAATAATATTGCTATCGGGTCTCACACATTATCTGCAACTACTAGCAGTTATGCTAACATAGCAATAGGACATGGGTCATTGTCCTGTAACTCTACAGGACAATGTAATATTGCTTTGGGGTGTAGCCTTTATTATAATACCTACGGCAATAATAACATTGCAATGGGAGCTGGGGCATTGTTCTGTAACTCTACAGGCACTAACAACTTTGCAGCAGGGTGGGATAGTTTAAAATCAAATTTATCCGGCTGCGATAACATTGCAATCGGCTATAACGCAAACAGTAACGGTGGTGGCTCGTGTAATATCGCACTCGGAGCTAATGCACTTGGTGGTATTTGCTTCACAAGCACAAACAATATCGGTATTGGTGCGTGTACCTTAGCTAATCCGTTTGGCGGCGCTGGATCTTGCAACATTGCAATCGGGTGCTATGCATTTGGTTGCTTAACTGGTGGGTTTGGTAATAATATTGGTATTGGTGTATGTGCAGGGTATGGTATTAATAACGGTGGGAATAATACTGTTATTGGTAATCTAGTAGGAGGCTGTACTTGCCAATATACTGTATTAATCGGCGCAGGTACATGTGAACGTATTCGTGTTGATAACAGCGGATTATATATTAACGGAACAATATTTACAGCAGGCGGCGGATACACAGGTAGTGTTGGTTATATTGGATCAGCAGGCTCTGCAGGAACAAATGGATATACCGGTAGTACTGGTTACGTAGGATCACAAGGTATAGGCTATGCTGGTAGTATCGGGACCGGATATACCGGCAGTGCGAGTACCGTACAAGGACCACTTGGATATACTGGTAGTATCGGCTACGCAGGTAGCATTGGATATGTAGGCAGTGCTAGTAGCATAATTGGTTACACTGGTAGTAGTGGTGCTGCATCCTATCAAGGATATACTGGATCACAAGGTATTGGATACGTGGGCAGTATTGGATATGTAGGTAGCACAGGTCCGGGAGTATCAACTTCTACTAATATGCAGGTTAATAGCCTAGGTGTTGGAGTAGTAGCATCAGGAACAACTGGCGAAATACGTGCTACCAATGCCATTACTTCTTACTACTCAGATGAAAGATTGAAGACCAATCTTGGCAACATACCTAATGCACTAGACAAGTTATTAACATTAGATGGGTTCTACTATGAAGCCAATCAACTAGCACAGACATTAGGCTATGCAGTTAAACGAGAAGTAGGTATATCAGCACAACAGGTGCAAAAAGTATTGCCAGAAGTAGTAACGCCGGCACCGATTGATAGTCAATACCTAACTGTGTATTATGAAAGATTAGTGCCATTGTTGATAGAAGCAATTAAAGAATTGAAAGCAGAAGTTGATCAATTAAAAGGAAAGAATTAAGATATGTCATTCCCATTAAATCCAGTAGATGGACAAAAAGCCACAAGGAATAACATTGTCTATACCTACTCGGCTATAACAAATAGTTGGCGTAGAGATTTCAATAATCTAATAGATAGATTAACTCTAGCGGGCAATTACAATTCAACTTCTACAACTGATGGTACACTTGTAGTCTACGGTGGAGTGGGCATCACTGAGAATCTTAATGTTGGCGGATCAACGGAATTACTTGGCACATTAAAGGTAGACGGTGAAGTTACATTAAGTCCAACAGGCGCCGACGTTTTCATAGAACCAACTAGTGGCGGAACACTGATAATAGCACCAAGTGCCTATGGTTATATTGATAATATGATTATTGGTGGCAACACTCCGAAGATTGGATATTTCACAGACCTAGTAGTTGAAGACACTACTCCAAGTATTAATACAGGATCGGGTGCATTGACTGTTGCAGGTGGCGCAGGCATTGCTGGAGATTTGTGGGTTGGCGGTACAATTTACGGTAATGTTTCTACAACATCAACAGCTAATCTTGGAAATCCGTGGCAAATCATTCAAACTAATTATACCGCTACAACTAAAGATAGACTAATGATCAGCACAACAATCACAGCCGTAACAGTTACATTACCGTTAGCACCAACATTTGGAGACTGGATACAGTTCGTAGATTATGGTGGTAGTTTTGGCGTAAACACGGCAACTATTGCCAGAAATAGTGAATTAATCATGGAAATTCCTGAAGATATGATCATAGATTTTCCGTATGCGGCTAATACCTTAATATATGCCGGAATAGATGAAGGTTGGAAACTAGGAGCAGTAATGTAATGTCATTTTATACTCAATTTAAACCAGGTGCAGGAGTAACTAAATTATACGCAGGTACTGATACCTCAGTAAGTACCTCCACTGGTGCAGTAACAGTATGGGATATCAGTACATTACAAACAGTAACTGATCGCGGAAATTCTACAACTGACAATATTAGTATATTAAACACTGCTAGTTCAACCTCAACAAACACTGGCGCATTAGTTGTCAGTGGTGGAGTTGGGATCAGTGAAAACTTAAATGTCGGTAGCCACATATACATTAATGGTATTAATGTAGGATACGGGTACACTGGATCTATAGGATATGTTGGATCAATTGGATATGCTGGATCACAAGGAACTACTGGATATGTTGGATCACAGGGTGATATCGGATATGTCGGATCAGTCGGTTCGTTCTCTGGAACAACCGATCAACCAATAATTACCACAAATGCAACTGCAAGTACAGATACTACCACCGGAGCATTAATTGTCACAGGTGGCGCAGGCATAGGCGGCGATATTTACGTTGGTGCTACATTAAATGCAGCAGGTACAAGCAATCTAAGTCTAACTAATATTAGTCCACAGTTACTGGTTACAAGTAATCCTTTAGATACATTAAATTCTGCTACGATTGTATTAACCAGCACTGCTCCTGTGGGATATAGTGCCTTTACTATTCAAAATACAGGAACAAGTGGCCGTAGTTATACCATCGATGTTGGTGGTAACAATCGTGCCCTAACTGGCGGTACCAGCATCAATGAAGGTAACTTAACCATCTATGACAATGTAGCATCTGCCTACAGAATGGTTATAACCAAAGCAGGTAATATGTTAGTAGGCACTACTACTAGTACCGGCGATATGCTAGTGGTTAATGGGTCAATTAATGCCACAACTGCTACATTCTCTGGACCGGTTACTATTGAAACCTCACTACTGCAAACTACGGTAACTTTGGTAAATACAACTACAGCAACCGTGGTAGATAGCTTTGTGGCAGCAAATTATAGAAGCTGCAAGAGCTTTATACAGATACAAGACGGGTCAAATTTTGAATTAACTGAGATAGTGTTGTTACACGATGATCTCGGACAGGTTTATAAGAGTGAATATGGTATTATTGCCACAAGCGGCGAGCTAGGTACATTCACAGCAGATTTACAAGGCGATGGAATAGTAAGATTATACTACACAGCAAGTGCGCCAAGTAGTAAAACAATTAAAGTGGTAAAAACAGCAATAGCTGCTTAAGGGAAAATAACAAATGGCAACAATAAAAGATTTCATAGTCAAAGCTGGTCTCCAGATTGAAAGCTCAACTAATTCCACCAGTACTAATACTGGTGCCTTACGTGTACAAGGTGGTGCAGGCATTGCTGGCGATTTGTGGGTTGGTGGCACAATCTACATGCAGGGCGCAGGCCTTGATTCTGTAAGCAGTACAACTGGTACATTTGTCAATGTTTATGTAACTGGTACTAACGTAGCCACTAATACATATTCTGGTGCTGTAGTTGTCACAGGCGGTATGGGTGTTGGCGGTAGCTTATATGGTACTGCATTATATGACAGTGGTGCTCGTGTACTTACTACTGCTACTATTGGCAGCTTTGGTGTTAGCGTACTAACAGCAGGAACAGATACTGCGGTCAGCGCATCTTCCGGTCCAGTAACTATTTGGGATACTAGTACTTTACAAAGTGTAACTAGTCGTGGTGCTACAACTAATAATGCTATCAGCATTACAAATGCTAGTGTAAGTACTGGTTCAACTACTGGTGCATTACAGATAACAGGTGGATTGGGTGTAGGTGGTGTGGCAAATATCGCTTCACAATTAACTGTTGGTTTAAACTACGGTTATAACACCCTAACAAACACAATTGCATACTTTGGTGCAAACACCTCAACATTTGCTCAGGTTAATCTACAGAACATTGGCGGCGGCACCAGTTCATCAGTTGACTTTATTGCAACAGCCAATAACGGTAATGACACAACTGGCTATATCGACCTAGGTATTAACAATAGTTCATTTTCTGATGCATCATTTACCATTGTTGGTGCAGGCGATGGTTACTTATATTCACAAGGTGGTAACTTTGGTATTGGTGCAGCAGCATCAGGTAAAGATATCATATTCTTCCAAGGCGACACCTTAGCTGCTAATGAAGTAGGTCGTTGGGCAAATGGTCAAGGCCTAACAATTAAACAAGGTACTAACGCCAGCAATACCAACACTGGTGCATTGATTGTACAAGGCGGCTCGGGCATTTGGGGTAACTTGTTTGTTGGTGGCAACACTAATCTACAGGGTGTAACAGCTACCACACTAACATTGTCTAGTACATTAAACGCTGCGGCTGCAAACTTTAGTGGTCAAGTGGCAATCACCAATACCACAAACGGTACAAGTACCAGCACAGGACAGGCATTATTAGTAAGTGGTGGGGTTGGTGTAGGTGGTAATGTTTACTCAAGCGGTAACATTGTTACTTTAAATTCTACCGCAGCCACACAAGCAGGCGCTGGCGCAGTACAGGTAAGTGGCGGTGTTTACATTGCTAACAACTTGGTTGTTAACGGGTCAGGTTCAAGTACCAGTACCACAGCAACCAACGCATTAGTTGTAACTGGTGGTGCTAACATTGGTAAAAACTTGATTGTTGGCGGTCCAACAATATTCCAAGATACTGTAACATTCAATGGTACTGCAACCTACGTTTATTCAACAAATACCTACTACACAGATAATATTATTGAAATACATACCCCACCGGGTGGTGTTTATAGTAATTGGGAGTATGACGACGGTAAAGATATCGGATTCCGTTTCCACTACTATGCTAACAGTACAGACACAAATGCTGCTCTAGTATTAGCTGATGATACTAAAATGTTGGAATGGTACGGTTCAGGTGCTGAATCAAGCACAGGTACATTTGCAGGCGCAGCATACGGTGGTATTAAAACTGGTTACATGTATTTGGTCACAGCCACAAATGCTACCAGCGCCAGCACAGGTGCACTACAATTACGTAATGGTGGTTTAGGTGTTGCCTTAGATGGTTGGTTTGGTGGTGTAGGTACATTTAACAGTACCACAGACACCACAGGTGCAGGCACAGGTGGATTGATCACCTTAGGTGGTCTAGGCATTTCCAAAGCTGTTTACGTGGGTACCACAGCCACAGTAGCAGGTGCAGGATCAAGTTCGTCAGGTGTTGCTGGTAACGCATTACAGGTAACCACAGGTGGCCTAGGTGTCAACGGTGCAGGTTACTTTGGTGGCGCAGTACTAGTAGCATCAAATACCAACGGTACCAGCACAAGTTCAGGTCAAGCATTATTAGTCACTGGCGGGGTTGGTATTGGTGCTAATTTATATGTCGGTGGACTAGCAGTACATCAAAATACCACAGATGCAGCTCTAACCAGTGCAGGTTCAAGTGGCTCTATACAGACCACTGGTGGTGCAGGTGTTGCCAAAAACCTAGCAGTAGGCGGAACAATTTCACGCACCGGTGCTGTAAGTCAAGCAAGTTGGCAAGGTGCAACTGGTGTGGCATTAAACCTAGCAGCCGCAACCTACACAGATACAACCACAGCAGGTACAGTACAAGGTCCAAATGCAGCAACATGGTTAGGTCAACCTACCCTGGCAGCAACCAACACCAGTACCTATACTGATGCGGCTACTTTATATATTGCCAATGCTCCAACAAATGGCACAAACGTAACATTAACCAATCCCTACGCATTATTAGTTGCCAACGGGGTAGTTGGTATTAGATCTACAACCAGTGCCACAAGCACCTCAACTGGTGCATTGCAGATTGCAGGCGGGGTGGGCATCGGTGGTAGTGTATATGCTGGCCCTATCTACTCAAACGGTAGTGCTGTTATTACTTCAGCAAGTTTAGGTAGTTATGGTGTTTCAACTATTGCAGCTGGTACAGATACTTCAGTATCAACAAGTATTGGTGCTGTGACTGTTTGGAATAACAGTACATTACAAACAATTACTAACCGCGGTGCTACAACCAATAATGCATTAAGCATCACCAACACAACAATCAGTGCCAGCACTAACTCAAGTCAGGCATTATTAGTAAGTGGTGGTATTGGTGCTCAAGCAGTTTACGCAGGTGCATTATATGATACTGGTAATAGAGTTGTTACCAGCGTGGCAATCACCACTGGTACTAATGGTATTACTGTTTCGACTTCAACTAACGGTACTGCTGTTTCATTCACAGTTAACAACACTGGTGTTACAAGTTTAACATCCAGCGGTGCAGGACTAGGTGTTAGTGCAGCCACAGGTGCTGTCACATTAACCAATCTAGGTGTTACCAGCATCTCTGGTACAACAAATCAAATATCAGCAAGTGCCAGCACTGGTTCAGTAACATTAAGTTTCCCTTCCGGTGGTATTACAACCACAAACGTTACAGCTACCAGCAATGTTTATGTAACTGGTTCAGCAATTGCCACTGGTGCAAGCTCTGGTGCACTACAGGTAACAGGTGGTGCTAGTGTAAATGCTAACTTATACGTAGGTACAACTGCCACAGTAGCAGGCACATTATATAGAAACGGTAACATAAACTCAACTGGATGGTTAGCTGGCGGTATTGGTCTAGTAGTCAGCACATCAACCTACACTGACACAAGTTTAACTGGCGCACAGGGTGTGATAGCAATCAACACCTTTGGTAAACCGACTATATCAGCAAGTAACACACCAACATACAGCGATGCAGCAACATTATATGTAGCTGATGCTCCTGGTGTAGGCTCTGGTGCTACAATTACTAACCCTTGGTCATTATATGTTGCTTCTGGTAACGTTAAGATCAACACAGGTACAGCAAGTAGTCTAAGTACCAACGGTGCATTAGTAGTCACGGGCGGTGTAGGCATTGGCGGTAATTTAAACGTAGCTGGTACAGGTAACTTTAGTGCTAACGGTGTTACAGTTGGTAACAGTTTAATCAGTTCATACACTAGTTCAGCGATCAGCAGTAATACTACGCAAAACTTAGATACGTTCAGTACTTCAACATACAGAACTGCTAGATACACTGTTCAAATTTTAGATCAAACTAACGTACATATCACTGAAATGACAGTATTCCATGATAATACAATTGTTTACAAAAATGAATACGGTATCGCAACCAACACAGGTGAGTTAGGAACATTTGACGCAACCTTAGCTGGCGGTACAATTACATTAACCTTTACTCCAAACTATACTCCAACAAGCATGGTGATCAAGGCAAATCGAACTGCTATAACAGCATAGATAAAGATATTGATGGCAATACACAAAGGCGCTCAAAGCGCCTTTGTTCTTTTATAGTACGACTAAATACCTATACAATTCGATTAGTCGATGGTGGATAGGGAAGCTTACCGACAATGGCAACAAACAATGATTTTCTGGTCAAGAATGGCCTTGTGGTCAAGACCACAGCTACAATTCAATCAACTCAAGCAAGTACAAGTACCTCAACCGGTGCATTAACAGTCGCAGGTGGCGTTGGGGTGGGCGGCAACTTATATGCCTCTGCATTATATGACAATGGCAGTAGAGTACTAACAACTGCTAGTTCTATCACTATATCAGCAGCCACTCCGACAGTACTAGGTACAGTTTACGCTTATACATCAGCGTCCTCATCAACTGGATTAACATCATTAGGATATAATGCCGGTAACCTTACATCTACTGGTCCTAATAATATTGCTATCGGATACGGATCTTTAGTATCTAATACCACAGGCGGATTTAACCTCGCTATTGGTCAATCTGCACTTTACACTAATATAGGCGGCGGCTGTAACATTGCATTAGGTGCTAATGCTCTTCGCAATAATACCTACGGTTGTCTTAACATAGCCATCGGAAATGGATCTCTGTGCTTGAATACCACTGGTACTAACAACGTTGCTATAGGTAGCAGTACACTTCGACTTAATAGCTCAGGGACCTGTAACGTTGCTATAGGTAACAATGCACTTTGCGTTAACACCTACGGAAGCAATAACGTTGCAATTGGTAACAATGCAATGATTTTCAATACTACCGGCATTCAAAACGTTGCTATCGGAACAACAGCACTTCGCAGCAACACCTACGGTTGCGCAAACGTTGCTATTGGTACCTGCGCATTATATGCCAATACCACTGCTAGCAATAATGTTGCGGTCGGATTTGCTTCACTGAGATGTAATTCTACTGGTTATAATAATACTGCTATTGGGCATTGTTCATTATATAATAATACTACTGGATTTAATAACGTTGCGCTTGGTGTAACAGCACTTCGTGCCAACACCTACGGTTCTAATAACTTTGCAGCCGGCGGAAATTCATTGTTTAACAATACTACCGGTACTGGTAACGTTGCTCTTGGTGGAAACAGTTTATACAGCAATATTACTGGTATTAATAACACTGCTATTGGTTCAGCCGCACTTTGTTTAAACATCAGCGGCAGTAGTAACGTTGCTATTGGTGCACAGTCCCTTAGATCTAATCTAGCTAATTACAATACTGCAATTGGCACACTTGCAATGTACAACAATACCACTGGTAGCGGTAATATTGCCATCGGCTATCTATCATTGTGTGCAAATACCTACGGTAATAATAACACCGCGATTGGTACTAATGCATTGCCATTTAACACCACTGGATGTAACAATGTTGCTATTGGTCAAAATGCATTGTATGCCAATATCACTGGAAATCTAAACACAGCTATTGGTCTATCGGCGTTACGTTATAATACCTACGGATGTAATAATACAGCAATTGGTGCAACAGCGATGTGGTCAAATACCACCGGGGCGTGTAACGTAGCAATTGGGTGGTTATCACTTTACAATAACACCTACGGTAATAATAACACCGCACTTGGAGTTGCTGCACTCTGTGCAAATACTACTGGTACCAATAACGTTGCTATTGGTTCTCTTGCAATGTACTATAATACAACCGGTGGAGGTAACACTGCAATTGGAGTTAGTTCACTAAGATGCAATACCACAGGATGTAATAACGTTGCCATTGGTTGCGCTGCTCTATGTGCAAATACTTACGGCATTCAAAACGTTGCAATTGGAACTAACTCCTTGTTGGCCAATACTACCGGTATTAACAACGTGGCCATTGGATATCTTGCGTTGCCAGTTAACACAATTGGTGTTAATAATGTTGCTATTGGAACTAGTGCATTACGTTATAATACCACCGGCATTAATAACACCGCAATTGGTACTAATGCATTACTCTGCAATATTACAGGAGTTTGCAATGTTGCTGTTGGAACTAACACACTGCGTTATAATACCACCGGCATTAATAATATAGCATTTGGTACTAATGCATTATTCTGCAATACTACAGGTATTTGTAACGTAGCACTTGGGTGGCAAGCTCTTTTCAATAACACCTATGGCAATAATAATACCGCAATTGGAGTTTCTGCATTATATTGTAATACTACCAGTACTAATAATGTTGCTATCGGTTCTGTGTCATTGTATTACAATACCACTGGGTGTAATAATACCGCAATTGGTGTCCAATCGCTTTACAATAATACCACCGGTACTAATAATATTGCCTTAGGAAATGCAGCAGGGTGTGCAATCACTACCGGCAATAACAACACTATCATTGGTAACATTACTGGTACTAATAGTTTAGTATGTACTGTATTAATTGGTGCTGGCAATTGCTGTCGTATCCAGGTAGACGATACTGGATTGTATATCAATGGATTTAGTGTATCAACCGGTACTGTATCAGCAGCTACTACACAAACACTAGGTACTGTCTACGCTTATACCCCAATTACTAACTGTAACGTATCATTAGGCTACAATGCTGGTAATAACTTTATGACTGGCAGAAGTAACTTTGCTGTCGGTTATGGGGCATTAGCGAGCAACACTGTTGGTTGTCATAACGTTGCAATTGGATGCAAATCACTATGCTCTAACATTTCTGGCTTGCAGAACATAGCAATCGGGTGCGGTGCACTTAAATCTAACATTACTGGTAATTCTAATATTGCAATCGGCACCGCGGCACTTTGTACAGTAACCTGCGGAGACAATAATGTTGCTATTGGATGTGCTACACTATTTTCTTTAATATGCGGATCCTCTAACACTGCAATTGGGTATTGGGCACTACACAGTGCTACTACTGCTAGTTATAATGTTGCAGTTGGAGATAGCACATTAGCTAACAACACTACTGGTACAGGAAACGTTGCCGTTGGTTTTCTAGCACTGAGTTGTAATACCATCGGTATTAACAACGTTGCTATTGGTTGCTGTGCCGGCAGATGTTTATTAACCGGCAATAACAACACCATTATTGGTAATATTACCGGTACTAATGCGCTTACTTGTACTGTATTAATTGGAGCGGGTAGTTGCTGCCGCTTACAAGTAGACGATACTGGATTGTATATTAACGGTTCAATATGGTGTAATACTGGATATGCAGGTAGTATTGGATATGTCGGTAGTCAAGGCGTTACTGGATATACTGGCAGCGTCGGTTACACAGGTTCACAAGGTAATTTAGGCTATGTGGGTAGTTTAGGATATGTAGGCAGCATTGGCTACGCCGGATCAGTGGGATCATTCACAGGTACCACTGCATTTCAAATCATTACATCTAACACTACACCAGCTACATCAACAAACAGTGGCGCACTACAGGTAGCAGGTGGTGCAGGCATTGGCGGCAATTTAGTAGTAGGTGGAACCACTTATCTATCAGGTGACCTATATGTTGACGGCACACAGTTTGTTGTCAACAGGTCAAATATCTACACAGGTGATAAGACTTTAACATTAAGTACAGCCAGTGCAAGTGCTGCTCTAGCTGCCAACTCTGGAGTATTAATAGGATCAACTGCTACTAATACTGCTTATATGTCACTGTTATTCGACGGTGTTAATAACTGGATATCAAGTGGCGGCATTAAGGTTAACGGAATATGGACAGTATTAACCGGTACTGGTAGCGTAGGCTACAGTGGAAGTATTGGTTATCAAGGCAGTACTGGTTCAACTGGTTACTTTGGATCAGTAGGATATCAAGGCAGTCAAGGTAGTGCCGGCTATCAAGGCAGTGCTGGGTCTGGCGGACTACTTATCACAGATGATACATCAACTAATGCTACATACTATCCGGTATTTGCTACTTTAAATACTGGTGCATTTTCAACAGCTACAGTATCTAGCAGCAAGTTAACATATAATCCAAGTCTTGGACAGTTAACAGCAGTTGATTTAAACACGATATCTGACCGATCACTTAAAGATCATATCACAACTATTACTAATTCAATTAGTGTTATTGATCAACTACGTGGTGTATCATTTAACTGGCGTGATGATGGAAGACTATCACACGGTGTGATCGCGCAGGAGTTAGAACAAATATTACCAGAACTAGTAACTGTAAATGATATTGGTGTAAAATCTGTTAATTATATTCCGTTAATTGGCTTCTTAATTGAAGCTATTAAATATCAACAATTGCAGATTGACGAGATACGTAAACAGCTTGCCGAATAAATAACAATAGTAACAAACCGAGTTCAGAGAACGATGATGGTTATGTTTATTCAATGAGATAGCCTTGGCTATCCGTCATAATAAAATAGCCGTCACACAAGGAATAGCAGATGGCAATAAAAATATGCGGCAACACCATTATACCCAATCTAAGCGGGTCCGATACTACAACTGGTAATCTAGCGGTTGGCTATAATGCACTGGTATCAAATACCACCGGATGCTGCAATACTGCGCTTGGTGTAAATTCTCTTCGCGGTAATACTACCGGCTGCCAAAACGTAGCCGTTGGGGCTAACGCACTTCAGGGCAATACTATTGGCACATGTAACATTGCGATAGGCCAAAACTCGTTATGTTCAAATACATCTGGCAGCAATAACGTAGCAGTAGGTCAACTGTCATTACTTAACAATACTATTGGAAGTTGCAATATAGCCTTAGGTAATAGCACATTATTCTGTAATGTTTCTGGTTGTTTCAACATTGCAATCGGATATAATGTATTAAACTGCAATCTTTCAAGTAACAATATTGCTATAGGTACGTGTGCTGGATATAGTATCACCACAGGTAATAATAACACTATCATTGGTAACATAACTGGTACTAATAGTTTAGTATGTACTGTATTAATCGGTGCCGGTACTTGTTGTCGTATCCAGGTTGACAACAGTGGACTATATATCAATGGCACATTGGCGGTAATATCAACTAGTACATTACAAGCAGTAACCAATGTTGGATTTACTACTACTAATGCTATTAACATTACAAATACAGCTACTAGCACTGGAACCGCTACTGGTGCATTAACTGTAGCCGGCGGAGCAGGTGTTGCTGGCAATCTAAACGTTGGCGGGAACGCTACGGTCAACTATTTGGTATCGTTTACATCATCAGCAAACGTTGGACTGTCTATATCTGGAATAGCAGCGGTATCAGCTCCTTCGACTGTAGCAGTGTTAACTGTCGCAGGTGGTGGTGGCGGTGGTACAGGATCTGGCGGTGGTGGTGGTGCGGGTGGTGTTATATCTGATTCAGCATATTCAGTAACAACTTCTACACCAATCACTGTTACTGTTGGCGCCGGTGGCGCTGGTGCTGCTTACCCAGGTGGTGGTCCTGCAACATCAGGTTCAAATTCGGTTTTTGGAACCTGGACTGCGATTGGTGGCGGCCGTGGTGCCTCGGATACTCCTTATGCTGCATCTAGTGGCGGCTCTGGTGGCGGCGGAGTTTGGGATTCAACCGGTGGCGGCTCTGGTACATCAGGTCAGGGAAATAACGGTGGCCACGGTGGTAATTACACCGGTGGCGGCTACTATGGTGGCGGTGGCGGTGGCGGCTGGGGTAGTGCTGGCGGTGACGGCGGAAATAGTACCGCAGGTGCTGGTGGTACTGGTTATAACGCTAGCATTATTGACTCAACCGCGGCCGCAACATTAGCAGTAGGTGAAGTCTATAGCGGCAGTGTTTGGTTTGCAGGTGGTGGTGGCGGTGGTGCTGATTCTGAAAGAGGTGGTACTGGCGGAGCTGGTGGCCATGGTGGTGGTGGATCAGGCGGATTAATAACCAATCCAAATGGTGACGGTGCTGCTGGCCTACCAAATACCGGTGGCGGTGGCGGTGGTACTACTAATGATTCACCCTCGCCATCTGCAGGCGGTGGCGCTGGTGGTAGTGGTGTGGTTATTGTATCTTATCCTACAAGTTATGGCCCAATAGCATCAATCACTGGAACATTAACATATAGCAGTGTAGTTTCTGGTAGTAATTACATATATGCGTTTAAGAGTGGTACTGGATCTATAACATTCGGCAGTGCAGGTACTGATGCAAAAACTTGGTTATATGACGGATCAGCAAACTGGGTATCAAGCCAAGGTATTAAAGCGCAGTCAAATCTTGCAAGTACCTCAACCAACACTGGTGCATTAACAGTAGCAGGCGGTGCTGGTATCGGTGGTGCGATGTACATCAACACTACATCATACATTGCTGGTGCACAGATCTTAACTACTGCAACAGTTAATAGTTTTGTAACAGCAGGAGTTAGTTCAGTAGCCGCAGGTACTGATACTGCAATTAGCACATCAACTGGTGCTGTTACTGTATGGAATACCAGTACCTTACAAAGTATAACTAATCGCGGTAGTACCACAACTAATGCTATTACTATCAATAATGCCACAGCCAGCACAGGTACAACAACTGGTGCGTTAACTGTAGCTGGTGGTGTTGGCATTGCTGGCGATCTAAACGTTGGCGGGAATATCAAAACCAACCAGTTAGTAACATTCAAGACAGGACCAAATTCAGGGCTAGTAGTAGACACAGGTATCACTGGCGGTTATGTAGGCGGTAGTGTGTATTTCAATGGCTCTACTGGTATGAGATTGCCTACTACTAGTCTATTACAATTTAACTCCAGTGACTTTACTATCGAATTTTGGATGAAAGCTGGATCTAGCCAAACTACGTATGCAACTATCACTGACGCTAGCACAAACAATAGTGCAACTGAGATTGGTGTTGGAAATAATAGTGGTAATAGTCCGGGTAAAATTGGTTTCCAAGCTGCCCCAGGATATGAAATAAACGGAAGTACAACTATATTAGATAATGTATGGCATCATATTGCCTGCGTTAAGAGCGGTAATAATGGTTATATTTTTGTTGACGGTGCACTTGATGCTACTGCAACAGGATGGAGCGGTATCACAGCCGCATATCTAAACGGTGGATCACTGGGTCGATCATCTTATGGCAGCGGTGGTAACGGTGATAACACATATACAGGTTATATAACAAACTTCCGAATATCAAACTACGCAAGATACACTTCTGCATTTACACCATCAACAAGCAGTGTATTAGCTAATGATGCTAATACTGTGTTATTAATGCTAGAAACGAACTCAGGAGGACTTTATACTGATTCAAGTTCAAACGGTTTTACTATAACATCATTGAATGGCACTCCAAGTTGGGATTCTAGTAGTCCAATATATGCTACCTCTGGTGTATATTCTACGCTGACCTATGATGGATCAGCAAACTGGGTATCAAGCCAAGGTATTAAAGTACTAGGGAATACAGCCAGCACAAGCACAACCACTGGTGCACTGCAAGTAGTAGGTGGGGTTGGTATCGGTGGCAACTTAAACGTTGGCGGCACAGCGTATATCGCAGGCAACTTATATGTAGACGGAACACAATTTATAGTTAATAGTACTAATATCTCCACCGGTGACAAGACTATAACACTGAGCACCGGCAGTACATCAACCGTATTGGCTGCAAATTCTGGGATATTGATTGGCTCAACTGCTACTAACACAGCATACATTTCATTGTTATATGATGGTGCAGGTAATTGGGTATCCAGCGGCGGACTTAAAGTCAACGGCATCTGGTCAGTACTAACAGGAACAGGATCAATAGGCTACAGCGGAAGTATTGGCTACACTGGATCATTTGGCTATACAGGTAGCACTGGCTATACAGGTAGTCAAGGTATTACAGGTTATACTGGAAGTACTGGATATACAGGCAGTACTGGTACACAGGGTATTGTTGGATACCAAGGCTCGGGTGGCGTCGGATACCAAGGCAGTGCCGGTAGCGGTGGATTAGCCTACGCAACCCCGACTACGATCGGTGGTGTATACGCTTTAACCACTACAACAGGCAACAATGCGTTCTTTGGATATAATTCCGGTAATACTACAACAACTGGAAATAATAATCACGCAGTCGGATACACAGCATTAGCAGCCAACACTACTGGTAATAATAACATCGCTATTGGTACAGGCGCATTAGCAGTTAATACTATCGGTAGCAATAACTTTGCCGCAGGTTGTTCTGCACTGGCATCTAACACCACAGGTAATGATAACGTTGCCATTGGCTTCTGTGCATTATTCTGCAACACCTCTGGTATTAGTAACATCGCTATCGGTAATAATGCGCTTACTATCAATACTACTGGGTTTGATAATATTGCATTAGGCGACCACGCACTAGTTTCCAACACTGGTGGTAGCCATAACTTTGCTGTAGGCTGCTGTTCTCTACGTAATAACACTATTGGGTGTTCTAACGTAGCTATAGGCTGTGCAGCCCTGCAGGCTAATACCACAGGGGTTAATAACTTTGCAGTTGGAAATCTAGCACTAGCTGCTAATACCACCGGCGTAAACAATACAGCAATTGGACAATGTGCGCTCAATGCGAATATATCTGGCATCAATAATACAGCAATTGGGTGTTGCGCCCTTGCTAAGAACACCGCCGGTATAGCAAACCTTGCTATCGGATGTCTTGCATTGGTTAATAATACTGTTGGGGGTAATAATACTGCCTTAGGTACTGGTGCATTACTCCAAAACACTACTGGTAATAACAATGTCGCTATAGGAAATCGCTCGCTGTATTGCAATTCTGTAGGCGGCGGTAGCATTGCCTTAGGACAAAACGCACTATACGGAAACACAATTGGCAGTAATAACTATGCGCTAGGATATTTTTCACTCTTTACTAACATTTCTGGAAGTAATAATGTTTCTATAGGGTGTTACTCACTATATAACTCATTAGGTAGTAACAACATCGCACTAGGTGCTAACGCAGGATGTGCAATTACTACTGGTGTAAACAATACCGTAATTGGTAATTTATACGGAGCAGCAGCTTGCGTATGTACAGTATTGATCGGTGCTGGTACCTGCCAACGTATACTTGTAAATGACAGCGGCTTGTTTGTTAATGGATCAGCATTTGCTGTCAGCACTGGATCAAGTGTAGTAGCAGCTACTCCAACAGTATTAGGTACTGTATATGCTTATACCACAGGTAATGGTAATACTGCCCTAGGACAAAATGCTGGCAACACCACAATGAGTGGTGCTAATAATATTGCTATCGGATGCCAAACTTTATCAGTAAATACCACTGGTGCTAACAACATAGCACTTGGGGTTGGCGCACTCTGCGGTAATACCACTGGTGCTAGCAATATTGCACTCGGGTTCAGTGCATTAACTTTTAACACAACTGGTACTAACAACATTGCCCTTGGAATTTGTGCTCTTAAGAATAGTACCACTGGCACAGATAACTTTGCCGCTGGTGCCTGCACTCTTTATACCAACGTCAGTGGTAGTAATAATATCGCGATAGGTAATGGTGCCGGGTGGGCTCTTTGTACTGGATCAAATAACTTTGCTGCGGGATATCAGACTTTATATGCAGGGGTATTCAGCTGCACTAGTGGCTGCAACAACATAGCCATTGGATATCAATCATTATATTCAAATACTGCCGGTAATAATAATATTGCACTTGGGTGTTGCGCACTTTATGCTAATACCACTGGACAGAGTAATATCGCATTAGGATTATCTGCCGGGTGTGCTATTACTACTGGTGCAAACAATACAATTATTGGCTCATTACCAGCAGCCGCAGGCTGTGTATGTACTGTATTGATCGGTGCTGGTACTTGTGAACGTATTCGTGTAGACAACAGCGGTATGACCATCAATGGATTATACACTGTAAGTACAGCATCGGCTGTAGTAGCAGCTACTCCAACGGCTTTAGGCACAGTTTACGCTTATACTCCTGTTGGAACTAATTTATTCGTTGGTTATCAATCAGGTAATACTACATTAACAGGCACCTGCAACATAGCACACGGTGCATTTTCATTAAGTGTAAACACTACCGGTGTTGGTAATATTGCTATTGGGGTTAATACATTGTGCCTTAACACTTCCGGTAGCAGCAATATCGCAATCGGCGGCGGCGCATTGAGTGCAAATACCACTGGCAACACCAATATTGCAGTTGGAGTTAGCACACTTTGCTCTAATACCACTGGCTTCAGCAATTCCGCAGTTGGTGCGAGTGCATTGCAGTACAATACCATTGGCAGCAGAAATTCCGCGGTTGGTATGAGTGCATTGCAGTGCAATACCACTGGCAACAACAATTCTGCACTTGGTGTGAGTGCATTGCAGTGCAATACCACTGGCATCTGCAATTCCGCGGTTGGTATGAGTGCATTGCAGAGCAATACCATTGGCAACAACAATTCCGCACTTGGTGTAAGTGCATTGCAGTACAATACCATTGGCAGCTGCAATTCCGCAGTTGGTGTGAGTGCATTGCAGTGCAATACCACTGGCAACAACAATTCTGCACTTGGTGTGAGTGCATTGCAGTGCAATACCACTGGTACCAATAATATCGGTGTAGGATACAATGCAGGATGTGCAATTACCACTGGTAATAATAACACAGTTATCGGTTCACTGCCAGCAGCCGCAGCTTGCGTATGTACAGTATTAATTGGTGCTGGCTCTTGTGAGCGTATTCGTGTAGACAACAGCGGTATGACCATCAATGGATTATATACTGTAAGTACCGCTACTGTATCAGCAGCCACTCCGACCTCACTTGGTACAGTATTTGGCTACACAACCAGCAATGGTAACACAAGTGTGGGATGTTGTAGTGGTAATACCACACAAACTGGCTGCAATAATATTGCCATTGGATGCTGTGCCCTAATTGCAAATACCACCGGCTGCCACAATATTGCACTTGGCGCACTTGCACTAACCAAAAATACTGCTGGTTCAAACAATTTTGCAGTAGGATATAATGCCCTGTGTTCTAACCTAATAGGTAACTTTAACGTGGCTATTGGTTGCCAGGCCCTGTTGGCTAACACCAGCGGTGTTGATAATCTAGCCATAGGCTACGGTGCACTACAAAATAACATCACAGGTATTAGTAATTTTGCTGTAGGTCGCGCAGCACTATGCCAAAACTGTGGTAATAATAACATCGCACACGGATGTGCTGCCTTAACTAAAAACACAGTGGGTAATAATAATTTTGCCGCGGGCTGCTTTGCCTTGTGCGCAAACATATCAGGGTGTGATAACGTTGCTATTGGGTCTAGCGCATTATACAATAATACCACTGGTAACTCAAATACAGCCATTGGTAATGGTGCTCTATATAATAATACTACTGGTGCAACCAATATTGCAATTGGATGCTGTTCAATGTTCCAAAACACCACTGGTACCAATAATATTGCAGTTGGATTTAATGCAGGTTGTGCAATAACCACTGGTGCAAACAATACTGTTATCGGTTCATTACCAGCAGCCGCAGCCTGTGTATGTACAGTACTAATCGGCGCAGGCACGTGTGAACGTATACGTGTAGATAACAGCGGATTGTATATCAACGGTACAGCAGCTGGCGGATTCTCATCAACAGACGATGTTTCAACTAATGCTACATATTATCCTGCAATTGTTACCACAGCAGGTGGATCAACTGCTAAAACAAGTTCAAGCAAACTAACATTTAACCCTAGCAGCGGTGTGCTAAGTGCTGTGGTCTTTACCTCCTTGTCAGATCGAACTGCCAAAACTAATATCAATTCGGTGACCAATGCTGTTAGTACTCTACAATCCGTACAGGGTGTAAGTTTTGATTGGATAGACAACGGTGATAGATCATACGGGGTTATCGCCCAGGACATTGAACAGATATTACCAGCTGTGGTAAGTACTCTAGCTGATGGTAAGAAATCAGTTAACTATCCTGCATTAACTGCCTTCTTAATTGAAGCAGTTAAAGAACTTGATGCTAGAGTGCGTGTATTGGAAAGTAAATAATGGCTGGCGGATTTACTAGTAATGGTAATGGAGATTTACAAACAATTTATGTAGATGACTATGCCTTGATTGACCAATGGGCGGCTACAGGATCGTTATGGACCTGGGGATATAACTACTATGGTCAACTAGGTGATAATACTATAGCCAATAAATCAAGTCCAGTCCAGACTGTTGCAGGTGGTACTAATTGGAAGTCAGTGGCATCTGGTGGACTTCATACAGCAGCCATCAAGACTGACGGAACCCTATGGCTCTGGGGATATAACTACTATGCCGCTCTAGGAGATAATACTCTAGTCAGCAAAAGCAGTCCGGTCCAGACTGTTGCAGGTGGTACTAATTGGAAATTGGTAGCTGGCGGAAGATACCATACCGCAGCTATCAAGACTGATGGTACACTATGGCTCTGGGGTCGTAACACCTATGGACAACTAGGTGATAATACTATAGCCAATAAATCAAGTCCAGTCCAGACTGTTGCAGGTGGTACTAATTGGAAATTGGTCTCAGGCGGAAGATACCATACCGCAGCTATCAAGACTGATGGTACACTATGGCTCTGGGGATATAACACCTATGGTCAACTAGGTGATAATACTACTGTCAGCAAAAGCAGTCCGGTCCAGACTGTTGCAGGTGGTACTAATTGGAAGTCAGTGGCATCTGGTGGAATTCATACAGCAGCCATCAAGACTGATGGCACATTATGGACCTGGGGTGATAATACTCTTGGAAAGTTAGGTGATAATACTACTGTCAGCAAAAGCAGTCCAGTACAGACCATTAGTGGTGGTACTAACTGGAAACAGGTCTCAGGCGGAAGATACCATACCGCTGCCATCAAGACTGATGGTACACTATGGACCTGGGGACATAACACCTACGGCCAACTAGGAGAGAATGATATTGTCCATAGAAGTAGTCCAGTACAGACTGTTGCAGGTGGTACTAATTGGAAACTAGTCGCAAGTGGATACTATCATACAGCAGCTATCAAGACTGATGGTACACTATGGACCTGGGGAGGTAACGGCAATGCCGCTCTAGGAGATAATACTCTAGTCCATAGATCCAGTCCAGTCCAGACTGTTGCAGGTGGTACTAATTGGAAATCGGTAGCTGTCGGAATATACTATACCGCAGCCATCTATTTCTATGATGCCGGTAATCTATATCCAAATGCATAATAAGTACATTAAGAGGAATTAAAATGTTTGTAATCGTATACGAAAATCAAGTAGTATTAGGACCAATGAGATGGAACCAATTTCGATTTGAAAACTTCTTAGCTGAAGAATATGAAATTACAACTACTCTTAGTTCATCTAATATTGACCAAGTTGTAATTGTCGATGATAATTGTAAAATTATGCCCGTACAGGGAACCGATAATCCGGAGTTCAATCCAACCATTGAAATGTTACACGGTCCATTCTGGGAATTCACTGATACCGTGGCAATCTCATCGTACCAAGTAGAACCATTGCCAGTTGATGCTGTTAAGAATATGTTGAAAGAGCGTGCATCTATTGAGCGATATAAGAGAGAAATATCAGGTACCACTGTTACTATTCAAGATACTCAGGTTTCTTTGGCCACAGACAGAGATTCTCGAAACATATTTAATACCACATATTTACTAGCAACTGATCCAGTCAATTGGAAATTTCCAGAGGGTTGGTTAACCGTAACCAAAGAAGAATTGGGATCGGCAGTTACCGCTATTAACTCATATGTACAACAGCAGTTTACCTGGGAATCAAACAAGGTATCTGAAATTGAAGCAGCTACTACGCTAGAGCAATTAGCTAGTATTGAAATAGAACCTATTATAGGATTGAACGATGTCATCGGTCCAAACTAACTTTATCGATGGAACAACAGGTCAAGATATAGCCGCTCCCTTAGTTGACAAATCATATCTAATTGACCGATATCCTGAATTGGTTGATACATTTAGGTTTGCTGGGTTATGGACCTGGGGATATAACACCTATGGTCAACTAGGTGATAATACTCTAGTCAATAAATCCAGTCCTGTCCAGACTGTTGCAGGTGGTACTAACTGGAAGCTAGTGGCCTGTGGAAAATACCATACCGCAGCTATCAAGACTGATGGCACTTTATGGCTCTGGGGTCGTAACACCTATGGTCAGCTAGGTGATAATACTATTACCCATAGAAGCAGTCCAGTACAGACTGTTGCAGGTGGTACCAACTGGAAACTGGTAGCTGGCGGAAGATACCATACCGCAGCTATCAAGACTGACGGAACTCTATGGCTCTGGGGATATAACACCTATGGTCAGCTAGGAGATAATACTCTAGTCAATAAATCTAGTCCTATTCAGACTGTTGCAGGTGGTACTAACTGGAAACTAGTCTCAGGCGGATACTATCATACCGCAGCTATCAAGACTGATGGTACACTATGGACCTGGGGATATAACACCTATGGCGCTCTAGGAGATAATACTCTAGTCAGCAAAACCAGTCCGGTCCAGACTGTTGCAGGTGGTACTAACTGGAAACAGGTCGCAAGTGGACTTTGGCATACCGCAGCTATCAAGACTGATGGTACACTATGGACCTGGGGATATAATAACTATGGCGCTCTAGGAGATAATACTAGTACTAGTCGGAGTAGTCCAGTACAGACTGTAGCAGGTGGTACTAATTGGAAGTCAGTGGCATCTGGTGGAATTCATACAGCAGCCATCAAGACTGATGGTACACTATGGCTCTGGGGTCGTAACACCTATGGTCAGCTAGGAGATAATACTATAGTCCATAGAAGCAGCCCAGTACAGACTGTTGCAGGTGGTACTAATTGGAAGTCAGTGGCATCTGGTGGCGAATACCATACCGCAGCCATCAAGACTGATGGTACACTATGGCTCTGGGGACATAACACCTATGGTCAGCTAGGTGATAATACTGTAGTCAATAAATCCAGTCCTGTCCAGACTGTTTCAGGTGGTACTAACTGGATAATGGTCGCAAGTGGATACTATCATACAGCAGCCATCCGTGATGATTCAGGTGACCTACTTTGATACATCCTTTAGTTAAACTAATCACCGTTGATGGATTTATGACTTCAGAACAGGCAATCAATCTATCAAACACAGTAAAAAATCTACAGTATATTGAAAAAGATTTTGGCAAAGAGATAGAAAACTTTAATCTTGTTTCTCCTGATGCGGATCAGTTATTCTCCACTATTATAAATACTAACATAAAAGTAGATGAGGATAGATCAGGAATTTTCAGATTTCCCCAACTATTTGTTCATTTTGAAGAATTTGATGGTATGAATGAATGGGTGTTTGCTGTAGCACTACAACCGTCTACATTTAACATATACGAAAATCTTAATGGACCAAAGTCAGCACTAGACGGATATCAATTGGGGTACAGGGATATGTTTCAATGGGACGTGACTACAAATTATCTACTGCAACCAGGTCAGGGTATACTGTTTAGACCGTGGTTGTTTCACTCATTTGATTCTGGATTAATACAAATATTTAGGTTAACAGAAAATGGCAGTTAATTTTCAATTTAATACAGCCCCGGGTTATTACAGTGACTTTGATGATATGTTCATCCGCAGAGATTATTTTACCACTGGTGGATTGTGGCTTTGGGGAATTAATACTATCGGACAACTAGGTGACAATACTGTAGTCAATAAATCCAGTCCTGTCCAGACTGTTGCTGGTGGTACTAATTGGAAGTTAGTCTCGGGTGGACCCAATCATACAGCAGCCATCAAAACTGATGGTACCCTATGGCTTTGGGGATATAACACCTATGGCGCTCTAGGTGATAATACTACTGTCAGCAAAAGCAGTCCGGTCCAGACTGTTGCAGGTGGTACTAATTGGAAACTGGTCGCAAGTGGATACTATCATACAGCAGCCATCAAGACTGATGGCACTTTATGGCTCTGGGGTCGTAACACCTATGGTCAGCTAGGTGATAATACTATTACCCATAGAAGCAGTCCAGTACAGACTGTTGCTGGTGGTACTAATTGGAAGTCAGTGGCATCTGGTGGGTATCATACCGCAGCCATCAAAACTGATGGTACCCTATGGCTTTGGGGTCGTAACACCTATGGCCAACTAGGTGATGGTTCTAGTGTAGTACATAGATCCAGTCCTATCCAAACTGTTGCAGGTGGTACTAACTGGAAATCGGTGGCTGGTGGAGGCTATCATACAGCAGCTATCAAGACTGATGGTACACTATGGCTTTGGGGACGTAATAACTATGGTCAACTAGGTAACAATACTTCAGGAAATTCTAAATCAAGTCCAGTCCAGACCATTAGTGGCGGCACCAACTGGAAGTTAGTCTCCTGTGGATACTATCATACCGCAGCCATCAAGACTGATGGTACACTATGGCTTTGGGGATGGAATGCAGTATTTGGCAATCTAGGTGATAATACTGTAGCTGCTAAAAGCAGTCCAGTACAGACGATTGCTGCTGGTACTAATTGGAAATCGGTGGCCTGTGGAAGATTCCATACCGTAGCCATCAAAACTGATGGTACCCTATGGACCTGGGGACGCAACACCTACGGCGGACTAGGTGATAATACTATTACCCATAGAAGCAGTCCAGTACAGACCATTAGTGCTGGTACTAACTGGAAACAAGTGGCCTGTGGAGGGTATCATACCGCAGCCATCCGTGAAGATTACTATTAAAATAGTTGACAATATATTAATTTTGTGGTATAATATATAGTATATAATTATAATATATTGAGATACTATGCGAATTAATATTGGTTCGGGGGCTAAACGATATCCAGGTTTCTTAAACATTGACGCAGATGTGGGTTCTAATCCAGACTTTGTGGTTGATTTAGAAACAGAAAAACTACCATTCGATGATAATTCAGTTGACGGAGTAATCGCCCACCATATCTTAGAACACCTAGGCGATGGATTCTTTAACTGTATTCAAGAATTATACCGTGTATGTAAACACGATACTATTATTGATGTCCGAGTACCACATCCACGTCACGATACATTTCTGATTGACCCTACTCACAAAAGACCTATATATCCACACACGTTGGATATGTTTTCAAAGACCCGTAATAAACGAGATTTAGATGCCAATGGGTGCGAAACCCCATTAGGTTTTATATATGATGTAGACCTATATGTAGCAGACCATACATTTGTGCTCGATGAATATTGGCGAGAGCAATTCAAAAACTTCTCCGATGAACAATGTGAACACACCGCAAGAACTTTTAACAATGTGATTCTCGAGATTGGTATTAAATTAATGGTGAAAAAAGATGAACCCTCTAGCAACCGCTGAGTTCTTTATATTCTTAAAACAATTCGATAAGGCAAAAATAGTATTAGATTTATTAAAACCCTTTGCCCAAAGAATTGAAGAAATCGACCAAATTGGTAAACTCTATGCTGATATTAGGGAATTTAATGATACTTTGGAATTAGCAGAAAGAATTTATTCTTTGGTGAATACTCCTGATGCTAGGTTTGATGCTAGAGTTAATATCATTCGAGCTTATCTTAATCTTAATAAACCTAAAGAAGCACTTACCTATATCAGTATTAACGAACGAGAGAGACCAAAAGATCATCCAAATCAAATGGACAAGGCAATGTGTTACTTCTTGCTTGACCAAAAAGCTCAAGGTGAAGCAATACTAAGAAATATTCTATTGGAACCACACACAGAAGACGTTAATTTTAGAGTAAACTTTAATCTTGGCACCTACGATTTGCGCAATGGTAATTTCAAAGAAGGATTGCGACGAGTCTTACTGGATGGTCGTAAATTAAACATTTGGCACGAGTTTAAGTATCCACAAGAGCAATTATGGGAAGGCAATCCACAACCAGGTAAGACTATTGTTCTTTGTGCGGAGGGTGGAATCGGTGATGAAATAATTTCAGTAAGGTTTATGAAACATTTTCGAGACCTCGGAATGACGCCAATTTGGTATAGTGACCGTAAAGATATATGTGCTATATTTGAACGTAATGGATTTAAAACAATATCTGATCTAAAAGAAATTCCAAAAGATTGGTTATGGACTTATTCGATGCCATCGCCAACTTATCTAGACTTAAATGAAGATGATTTATGGTATGGTACATATTTAACTCCTATCAACAATGCAGCTAAATTGCCCAGCACTAGTAAGAAAAAGATTGGTATTAAGTGTATGGGTAATCCAAAATATGACCAAGACCTTCATAGAACTATTCCATTTGAACAACTGATTTCTCATATTCCAGATGATTATGAAATATATTCATTTCATATCGATGAGGACTTTGCTCACCCTAGAGTAATTCCACTGAAGGATAAAATTAAAACCTGGGACGATACATTAGACTATTTGGATCAAATGGACATTGTGGTATCAAGCTGTACATCTTTAATTCACGCCGCAGGCGCAATAGGAAAAAATTCTATAGTCATTATTCCTATTCTAACGTACTACACTTGGGCCAAACCCGACTATCATTCAAAATGGTATGGTGATAATCTAACGGTACTGCGGCAAACTGAATATGATAACTGGAATGCTCCATTGACTGAATTAACTTCTTTACTATGATTGATTATAAAATAATTAATATTAATCTAACTTCTATCGGCAGTGATGACCCCATCGAAGATGTGCCCTGCGGTTCCTGTGTACTCTGTTGTGAAACACTAGCACCTTTCTTATCTCCTGAAGAAGTAACATCAGGATTATATCCATTAAGTTTAATACAACCGAGTCAAGAACAAATACAAGCTAATCCTGATATTGGACCCATTGTGACTCTTTATAGAAAAAAAGAGGGAGGATGTGGAATGTTAGTTGATGGAAAATGCAGCATATATAATTATAGACCAAGAGCCTGCAGACAGTTTGATTGCAGAAAAGGTCATCATCCCGCATTAACTGAATTTGCAAAAGAGTATTTCAAAGGTGAAAAATGAAAACAGCAGCCTACACGATATTAAAGAATGAAAAGAAGTACATTGAGAAGTGGTTATATTATACTCAACCTTTCGATTATAGAGTTCTATTAGATACTGGATCTACTGACGGTTCTTGGGAGATGTTACAAGAATATGCCAAAGATGATGTTAATCTAATTATAGAACAAAAAATATTTACTCCTTGGAAATTCCATATTGCTCGCAGATATAATCTAGCAATGGTGCCGGAAGAAGTCACTTGGTGTTTATCACCAGACCTAGATGAATACTTCTCTATCAATACCAGAGAACAGATGGAAATTATCATTAAGGCAGTGCCAAAGATTACAAATATTGCCTGTGATAGACTAGACCTATATTCTAAAACGGTTAGGGTAGGTCCACCTAATTTCATTGCCACTAATAAGATACATCTTAGAGCAGACTATACGTGGAACCAACCGATATATGAGCACCTAAGTTGGATTCATAAAGACCGAGAAGAACTTGAATTATATTCCGATGAAATATTTCTAATTCACGACCAAGATTTTCGAAAGAAAGAAAGACCCGAACTGTACATTAAAATGATGGAAGATGAATATCAAGAAAATCCAACTAATACTTGGAACTTATGGTATCTATTATATCATTACAGAAATAGTCAGCAATTAGATAAGTTTATTTTAGGGGCCTGTTTGTTTATTGCACACCATAATAAAAAAGATGATTGGTTTAATAAAATAACTGAGCAACTTACTGAGATACTAAAGCAAGCACCAATTACAAAAGAGCAACGTGAAATGATTATAGGAGTTTTATGAAACAAACCCTACACTTTCTATCAGGACTACCTCGTTCAGGATCTACTGTACTAGCATCTATACTTAATCAAAATCCTAGTGTATATGTTACTCCTACTAGTCCGATGTTGAATGTTGCGGTTAAAATGCAAGAAGCGTGGCGAGAAGACCCAACGGTCAAGGCCAACTACTTTGAAGAGCAAGCACGAAATCTAACCAAGGCAATATTACCTGCATTTTGGCAACATAGACCCGAACCTATTATCATTGACAAAGGCAGGGGCTGGGCAAAAAATATGCCAACAGTTAATGCCTTATTTGGTGAGAAAATTAAAGTAGTAGTTGTTGAGCGAGACCTTCCTAGTATTATGGCGTCGTGGCTAACTATTATCAGGAATCAAACTAACTCTAATTTTGATAATATATTATTAAAAAATGGAATGATGATTAATGATGAAAATCGTATGGGAGAAATGTGGTTTAATATGGTTAAAGACTGTATGGAAGGAACTCAACAGATTAAGAAGGATGTTCCTGATCAAATAATGGTAGTCAATTATGACGATATTGTAAGTAATCCCCGGCACGAAATTCTAAGAATTGAACAATTCTTAGATTTGCCCACGCACGCATACGACTTTGATAACATACAAAGCGACACAACAGATGACGATCTAGTAGCTTGGGGATTTGAAGGACTTCATACCATTAGACCCAAATTGGAAAAAACATCAAAAGACCCTAAGGAAGTATTAGGCGAAGAATTGTATAATAGATTTGTTGCAATAGAAAAGGAATATAAATGAAATTTAGTGCAGATTGGTTTAGTTATAATATTCCAGGAGTAACTAGATGTTTAGATACACTCCAAACTAGAACTAAATTTCTTGAAATTGGCTGCTACGAAGGACTATCTACTACTTGGTTTATAAAGAATTATCTCAACGAAGCTGGATCTATCACAGTAATTGATACATTCGAAGGTGGAGAAGAACACAAAGATTATGTATCTAATTCTTTATATGATACTTGTATTTCAAACATAGAAGAAGTGATTGGGCAAAATCAAAAGTATGAGGTTTATAAAGATATTTCCTATAATGCAATTGCAAAGCTAATTGTTAATAACGAACGATTCGACTTTATCTATATCGACGGTAGCCATCAAGCGGCTGATGTGTTATCCGATGCTGTTATGTCATTTCCGTTATTAAATTCCGGTGGCATAATGATTTTTGATGACTATACCTGGGGATGGAATCTGGGAGATAAACCTTATATTAAAGACGATCCATTAAAATGTCCCAAGATTGGAATAGATTCATTTGGTCAATCTTTCAATGATAAATTTGAACAGACTCTGCTGACAAATCAAATCGGTATAATGAAGAAATAAACAAATATCTAAATCCTAGCACCACCACTTGACACAGTGATAAATTAGTTGTATACTAAGAAAAAAGGATCATTATGGCTAGTACAGTTTTCTATATCGACGGCGGAGCAGGTCGTGTTATCGCAGCAATTCCAGCATTACTCAAATACGGTAGACTAAATCCCAGCAAAGATTGGGCAGTGATTATCCCAGCATGGGATAACTTACTATGGAGTATTCCAGAACTACAAGATCGTACCTACGGTGCCGACACCAAGGGCGTTTGGGATAATGTTATTTCCCTGTGCGACGAGTTGATTACTCCGGAGCCATATAAACTTCCAGCATACTTCCGCCAGGAAATTAGTCTAGTAGAAGGTTTTGATTGTGAGATTAACAATACTACAGATCATAGTGATCTAGGCGCACCAATTATGCTGTTTAACAAAGCTGAAGAAAAGTGGGCAGTAAACACCATTGCTGATGTTAAGACGCAACAACAAAAATCCAAGACCGTGGTTATTCAACCATTTGGTCGTGGTGCTACGTTAGATCGTGTAGACATTGTTGACACAGCCAGTCGCAGTCTAAGTCCAGATGCTTACATTAGTCTAGTACAAAAACTATCAGCACGTTACAATCTAGTATTTTTTGGTGAACCACAGTTCCAAATTGTAACAGATACCTACACAGTTAAACTGCCAAACACCACTGACCTACGTATGTGGGCTGCACTTATTGACGCAGCTGATTATTTTGTTGGAGTAGACAGCGTGGGGCAACATATGGCTCGAGCAACTAACACACCAGGTACTGTTATCTTTGGTAGTACATTCCCAATTAATACCAGCTATCCGGATTTCTTCCAAATTATAGAAAAACCAGGCGCTAAGAAATACAGTCCTATTCGTATCACAGGACTTGACAGCATACTAGCAGATCGCAGTAACGATCGCATGGCTGACTTTAGCGAACAAGAACTGCAAACAATCTACAATGAAATTGTAGCAGATATTGAACGTAAGGTACCTTAATGTCATATTCAGTCCTTGGAGTTTCACCAGGCCATAATGGCTCAGCAGCACTCATAATTGACGGAAAAATAGTCTATTATTGCGAAGAAGAACGTCTTTCTCGCATGAAATATGACGGAAATCCTTTCAGGGCTATGTTGTACATCCTAGAACGTTATCCAGTAGATGAGATCATCATCGGTGGTACTACTGCTGAATTACCTATCTTGCCATGGACCATGGAAGATCCCTACACTGCTCTAGCACGCAAATATAATCCTAAGATTAAATCAACTAATTTAGGCCACCAGCATCATCTTGGTCATGCCGCAGGTGCGTTCTACAATTCAGGATTTGACACAGCTATTGCTATTATTGTTGATGGTGCTGGCAGTAAACACACAGCCTCAGTAGACGAGCAAGGTAATACAGTCAGTGGATATGAAACAGAAAGTGTTTACAAATGTTCCTACACTGAACCCTTACAACCATTGTATAAACGCTATGCTGATGGTAATACATTCTACTATAGTAACGGTGTACAAGAATTTGATAACAGTGTAACCATTACCAAGGCCTACGAAGCAGTCAGTCAATACCTCGGGTTTGGCTTTATTGAAGCTGGCAAGACCATGGGCCTAGCACCTTACGGCAAATCAGATAGTGCTATTCCTGAATTATTTGTCAATGGAAAAGGTAATAAGAACGCATTAATTCCTCGCTATCCAGCAGGTGCGTTTATTGATGTCAATCGATATCCTAATCTACAACAAACCCGTGATCCAAAAGAGTGGCATTGCGACTTTACTAAAGTCACTGATACTGAAAAAAATCTTGCATGGCGAGTACAAGACGAAACACAAAGGTTAATTGGTGACCTAATTGAGCGTGCCGCAGCAGCCACAGGTGAAACTAATATTGTTATTGCTGGCGGATATGGGTTAAATTGTGTAGCAAACTACTACTATCTAAGTCGCTTTCCTAATCTTAACATCTATGTTGATCCGATTAGCCACGACGGAGGCACAAGTGTTGGGTTGGCTAAACTTGCTTGGTACGAACACAGCAAGAGTACCGTGAAAGAACCACTTACTACCTTATATCTTGGCGCACAACCAGTATACGAAGGTATGAATTTACCAAGTAATTTCTCATTGATAGATGCTACTGCCGCAGATGTAGCAGAATTGCTGTTTAGAGGCAACATTGTGGCCATGTTCCAAGGAGCAGCAGAAGCAGGTCCTAGAGCATTAGGTAATCGCTCAATCATGTTTGATCCACGTAGAAGTGATGGTAAAGACTATGTGAACAAGGTCAAAGGTCGCGAATGGTTCCGTCCATTTGCCGGATCAGCACTAGCAGAACATGCAGCAGAATGGTTTGACCTACGGGGCATGTCCGAAAGCCCATTTATGATGTATGCTGTAAATTTAACTGCGGCTAAAGTAGGACAACTACCTGCAATTACGCACGTTGATGGAACTTGTCGTGTACAAACTGTTAAGCAAACTGATAACCCTGCGTACTATGCAGTGATTAATGAGTTTTTTGAGATGACAGGAGTGCCTGTGGTGTTTAATACTAGCTTTAATCTAGCAGGAGAACCGTTGGTTGAAACTGTACAGGATGCTATACATACACTGACAAACTGCGATATCAGTTATATGTATATGCCTGATATTAAGAAGTTGTTAGTGAAGCAAGGTTAAGAGCGTAGGCCATAAGGTTATCAAATATTTGAACCTTTGGCTTAAGCATCTTATAAATTAAGCTATCTAATTTTGCTAGTGTTTTTTGACCATTACCAGTAAGCACTAACACGGGTGTTGCGCCGGCTTTGTCAGCCATGATCAAATCTTCAATAGAATCACCAACATACACACCACCTTTGAAATTAACACCGGGCAATGTGCCTTCTGCATGCTTAATTAACCCGGTCTTGGGTTTGGCGTAATCATCTTCTTTCTTATTTGATGTATTGTAGTAAATGCCGTCAATGCTGATACATCCAGCAGCACCAAACGTGTTCAGCATCACTTGATTAAGTGTTTCTACCTGAGGAATGGTAATTTTCTTTTGTGATATCAGTGGCTGATCGTGCAATACACAAATCTTATGTCCTAATGAACGCATGATAGCCACTGCGCGAGCAGAATTAGCAATAGGCACATACTTATCGGGGGTGTCAATAATACCACCTAGTTCGTTTAATACTCCATCGCGATCTAACCCGATAGTAAATTTGTCAAAAGTAGCAGGAAAATTCAATTGACCATTGATCAGTTGATCATTTGATGCTACACTTAATTGTTGCTCCTGAGCAGGAACCATATTACGTTCTACACTAAATCTTGCCATAGCATCCTCTAATTGATAATTAGTAGTAATTATATAGGTATTTAATAGAAACTACAACCGATGAAAAAATATCACTTTATATCAGGCCTACCTCGAGCAGGCTCAACATTACTGTCAGCAATACTAAAACAAAATCCAAGATTTACAGCAGATATTTCTGATCCACTGTTAGATTTCATTAAAAGTATCACCTCAACAGTGAGCCAATCTGTTGGAATGGCAGCACAATGTAATGAAGAAAAGCAACAAGAAATCATGCGAGGTATTGTTGATACATATTATAAAGATAGCAACGAAGTTTGTTTCAATACCAATAGAGGATGGTCTGCTAATACATCGTTAGTTCGTGCATTATATCCAGACTCTAAAGTTATTGTATGTGTGCGTGATATTCCTTGGATACTTGATAGTTTTGAAAAACTTAATTCAAAGAATCCATTCACAATCAAACCACTTTATAATCACCAAGACCTTGGCACAGTGTACGAACGTACTCGAATGTTAATGGGCGAATATCAAAACCAAGCAGGATATGTGCTTGGACCGTTGGCCAATGTTAAACAAGTGGTCTACTCAGATGACAGGGATATGATCTGTGTAGTTGATTACGAAGCACTGGCTAAGAATCCTCTAGACACAATGAAACGAATTTATGAATTTCTTGGCGAACCTTGGTACGAACACGATTTTGAAAACGTAGAAGATAGCTATGACGAGTTTGACGAACAGGCTAAAATTTCAGGACTGCATACAGTCAAACGTCGAGTAGAATTTACCCTACGTAAACCGATATTACCTGAAGATTTATGGTTACAATATTCGCAGAGTTCGTTTTGGAAATATAATTTTGATCATATCAAACGTCAAATTAACTGGATTGGTTAATGAAACCAGCAGGCGGAAGTGAATTAGCATATCAAGCATTATTGGCTAATCTAGGAGGATCGTGGCCTTCTAATATTAATTTCATATTAAGTACCTGTGATCCATCTTCGGTTGATCCAAATAAAATTAATGTACTTTGGCAACAGTTAAATTGGAATGAAGAAAATGTTGCTCTAATGGCAGATCAACAGTTCGTAGATAGTATTGATCATTTTGTGTATGTTTCGCATTGGTGTTATGATAAGTTTCGTAATAAATTTAACATACCGCATCAACATAAGTCGCATGTGGTCAAAAATGCCGTGTATCCGTTTGAACATAAACCAAAAGTTCGTACAGAAAAACTTAAATTAATCTATACATCAACACCATGGCGTGGATTAGATGTATTATTAGATGCATTTGAAATGTTAGGTAGAGATGATGTAGAGTTAGATGTTTTTTCGTCTACTACAATCTATGGTGATTTCTTTCATACCAGTTATGGCAGTCAATTTACATGGATATTTGATCGTGCCAAGGCCATGCCAAATGTAAATTATATGGGATATGCTAGTAACGCTGGAGTGCGCAAAGCCTTACAAAATGCACACATATTTGCCTATCCTAGTATGTTTGAAGAAACTAGTTGTATATCAGCAATCGAAGCAGGTGCATCGGGCTGTCAAATGGTAGTCAGTGATTACGGCGCACTTTATGAAACCTGCGCACAGTGGGCTACATTTGTTCCCTACAATCCAGACCGTAAACAAATGGCACGAGATTACGCACCTGTGTTAAATCGGGCAATAGATGAATATTGGTCAACCGCTAACCAATCTAAACTAGTAGCACAGGTGAATTATTACAACAGGTTTTGGACCTGGGATTATAGAATGATAGAATGGAGAGATTTCTTTGACAGAATCAGTAAACAAAAAACGTAGAGTTATGATCGGATCGCCTAGCTACGATGGCAAACTTGATGTTTGGTATGTAAACAGTCTAATACAAACTATGAAACTAGCAGATCGACACAACGTTGAAGTAATACCAATCTGGGTCAGCTTTGATGCACTGATACAACGCTGCCGCAATGATACACTAGCAATGGCTCTAGCACAGGACTGCGATGATTTAATATGGATTGACACTGATATAGAATGGGAGCCAGAATGGTTTTATCGTTTACTAGATCACCCTGTTGATATCGTTGGCGGAACTTATCCAAAAAAAGGTGACACAGTAGAACAATATGTGTTAAACTTAGGTAATAACACTGGTGAGATTGATGCTAATGGCCTAATGAAGGTCGGCGGCCTTGGCACAGGATTCTTAAGATTTAGTCGTCGAGCATGTCAATGGTTATGGGACAATAGCCCACCATATATTGAAACTGAAAAAGGTGGATTAGAAAAACGATGGGCATTTGATGTTGCTATTCGCAACAATGATTTGATCAGCGAAGATATATGGGTATGTAAGAGATTAATAAATGAAGGTGGATTTGACATTTACCTAGATTCGACAATGACCTGCGGACATGTAGGTGGTAAGAAATATACAGGTAATTTCTTACAATGGTTTAATACTAAATTCAAACCATCGATTACTCCGCCACCACCTACAACTAATGGTATTAGTTACTTAAACAGATATTTAAAGGGAAGATAATATGGAAGCAGTACAACAACCAACACTAAGAACTGTGTTCATAGGCACACATTGTCCTAACAACACACTAGAATCATTCTATGTACACAGTCTATCAGATACAATCAAACAGAGTCCACTGAGTAACATTAGACTTATACCTTTGTTTATCAATGATATTTCGTCAGCAGTTGTGGCCAAGAATGAATTACTGGCAATCGTATCTGGACAAGAATACGAAAGTATAGTATTCGTTGATCACAATATGGCCTGGGATGCAAACGCATTATTAGATATTATCAATTCACCGTATGATGCTGCGGCCTTGCCCTGCGTTAAGAAATCAGGAACAAACGCAGTATTTGATCTAGAGATTGGCACTGAGATTCAGCAAGATGCCAACGGCTATATTAAAGTAAACTATGCCAGTACTTCGATGATTAAACTTAGTAAGAAACTAGTAGATGCTCTAAATGATTCTAATCTATCTATTACAAATCCCACAGGCAATGAAGTAAAGAATGTATTTGACACCAATACACAATACGGTAGATTCTTTAGTGAAGGCATCGTATTGGCAAATAAGATACGCGATCTTGGATTTGAAATTTGGTTAAATCCTGCATCAACCTGTGCAAACATTGCGGGTAATATCTACGCAGCAGATTTTGCCGCTAGTCTAACTCCGCAACCTGCACCGCAGGCACCAGCAGTTCCAGACGAAATTAAATCATTGTACTCATAACCCAATAAATATAGGATAACAGGAGAACTATCATGGCAGGAATTTTAGATATTGGTACACTAACCAACGAAGTGGTATTAACAGAACGTATTGTTACAACAGAATTTAAGGTTACAGAAATGCACGAGAATGTGGCTAATCGCGAAGTACGTGCTGAAGTAGAATTAGGCCCATTTACTACAGAAACTAATCCAGACGGATCTACTTACACACGCGGTGCTAGTCGTCGTGGTGTTATAGTATGGCAAAATGATGCGTATGATGCGGTGCGCGATACTTGGAATAACCTAGATCTTATTGCTCAAGTTACTACAATCTTAAACGGTTAATAATGGCACACCGCATTTTGATCATGGGATTACCTGGCGCAGGCAAAACTACCCTGGCAGAAGAATTACAAAAATCTCTACAAAATGCGGGTCAAACCGTAACCTGGCTCAATGCCGATGCTATTAGAAAAAAGTTCGACGATTGGGATTTTAGTCTAGACGGTCGAATTCGTCAATCTACTCGAATGAGTGCTATTGCCGATAGGTCAACTGATGACTATGTGATAGCGGATTTTGTGGCACCTCTTGCAGTGATGCGTGAACATTTTCGTGCTGATCTTACTGTATGGGTTGATACTATTAGTGAAGGTCGGTTTGCAGATACTAACAAAATGTTCGAAGCACCTGATCATTATGATGTACATGTAACCAGTCAAGATGCGGCTCGTTGGAGCAAACTAATCATGTACCGACTAGCAACACACGCAGTCCGTAGTTAAATTAATTCACGTAATAATTCAAGTTTAGTTTTAATAATGCGATTGCCAAGACTGGTACGCACTCCGCGATGTAATGGCTTTGGCCATGCACCTAGATCACACCACGCATACCCGCTATGTTCTTCATTAAGGGTTGGAATAAATTCATTATCTACGATTAGAACATAAGTGTTGTATTGAAATAATTGATCATTACTGGTGAATAACTCTAATGGAACTACCTTGTGGATAGTAGGAGTTGTTCCTACTTCTTCTTCAATTTCTCTCATTAGAGTATCGTGCGGAGTTTGATCACTAGGCTCACGCTTGCCACCTACAAGTCCCCAGGTGTTGGCTGTTTTGCCTTGTGTTCTAAGTAAGAACAAAAATCTTTTTGTGTCGCGTGCTATAAACAATCCGCCTGAACACACTATTTCTTTTACAGTATTAATCGCCAATTCTCATTTGTGTAAACCCCCTCGTAGGATTTAGACCACTGTGATCCATCCCACTTGTATTGGATGTTGGTATAAGCATTAGTTATGTAAGTAGTTGTGGTAACATTAGCAGAATCGAATAATACCCACCAACGGAAACCATCCCATTGTATGATATCATTTGCGTGAGCTATGGTTGCAACCACTGAATTATCATTAGGTGGAGGTGTTCCTACTCCAGTCCACGCTTCGGTAACACCCTCGCCTTGATTAAGCACAACATCTTCTAAGATAAGATATCTAAGATCGACGTTTTCGCCTTCTGTAGTGTGAGGATTAAATGTCTGAGGATTAATAATAGCATCAATGGTGCCTCGGCTTACCAAGTGAATGTGATCAGTTAAGATTGTGTTAGCAGGTACAGTATCTTGATCAAAGTTCAGTGCCATCAATGCTTCATTGGTTGGATTAAGACTAATGTAAGCAACTATCTCATTACCGTCTGGTTTGGTCAAGCGTATTTGACTTAGCCCCGCATTAAATTTACCAGGATATAGATCCAATAAATTCATCCAACTTGGACGATCTGGCACTAGATTAGGATCAATCCAGCCCTCGCTGACATTCATATAATCGTGCGGAACTAATACCGCGGTATTGTTTAATACTAATAATCCGTAATCACCTGATGTAACAACAATCTTACTATCCGGAGTTAGTCCGCCAAATATATTTCCACCATAGAACGCATCATCGTATCCGCCTGCATCGCCTGTGCCGGTTGGTTCAGCAAATACATTTGAAATAATTTTAGTAATGATACCGAGTTTCTTTACCTTGGCCGGTGGACTGATCCACGCAGGTGCTGTAAATTGTAAAGAAGCAATGCTAAGATCATTATTAAGGCCCTGAGGAATTGCACGTGATTCAAATGTAGATGTGTCCATCAGTTCAAGATAGCTCAGACTTGTCCAGTCAACATAGTTGTCTGTGGTCTGTAATTCAATTGCTGGATTAAACAATACAGTAATTTGTTCCCATAGTTGTAATTTTTGATCAAAATTTGATGTCCATATATCAGCCGTAAACGATATCATATAAGGAGTTGGCATCAATCTTTCAATGGTATAATTGCCGCCTTGTATGTTTGCGTATTCATTGATAGTTTGTCCGTATGTTGGACTATTAGGATCTTCATCTTCGTATCCGTACTGTCTTTCACGTATATTAAGTTTGCTTATATAAGTAGGATCCTGCATGCGCTCGCGATCAAATTTTAGTTCTTTAATATAGCAGGCAATAAACGGTGCGCTGGGCATTACGTTTTCAGTATTTTTGTTTAAGATAGCACTAGCTTGTCTAGAAGCATCGCCGTAGCGCACAGGCACTCGAATTACATTGCCGCTTGCGTCTTTATAGGAAAAATTACTCATTAATCGCATAAACTGCGTTAGATAACGTCTTATTTGACCATCATAGAACCATTCGATAATAGTACATCGGCGTTAAACCGAAGCTCCTTGTGTTTTCTGTATACGCATCTTAATTGTCTGCCTTAGGTTTCAATACTTGACTCAATGCTTGACGTTCCGGTACAACCTCGCCAGCGATTGTAGCAGTATTATTATTATTGATAAAGCTAGTTTTTTGTGTTTGACGTGTTAGGCTATTGTCTGCCGGCAATCCGTCGACTGGTTTATTAGTCATTGTCATGCGCACATTATCTTCAAATTTAATCCAATTTCTACCATTCCAACGGAACAGTCTGTTAGGGAAATAATCAGTGCGTAGATGGAATTGACCATCTACCACGCCATCTGGAAAACTAGCACCAAATGTATATGGAGCACCGTTAGGTGTTTTATTATCACCAGTTAAATATCCAACGTAGAAATCCTTATCTGGACTGCGTAATACCATGCTAGCATCAAGTGCAGCAGTTTCGCTGTCTACAGTATCAGTGTCATCGCTGGCATCTGCTGTGTTAACAATTCCGTTGTCACGGGTAGGAATAACATAGAATTGATTTGTGTCGTAGCCACTTAACGGAGCATCTGCTTCTGCTTGGGCAATAATAGCATCATTGATAGCAATATTTTGATTGTATGTACTGATGATATCACGTAGAGTTTTGTTGCCATCTCCTGCCGGAGCATTAAGAATCTCAGCAAACTCTTGGCTATCAACGAGTGGTTGACATTTAGCACGTAAGAGATGTGGATACCAAGTTTGACTGTAGCCTGTACTAGGACGGGTTACTTCTGTGATCACATAGTATCTGCGCAGGGCAACCATGGCATCATCTAATGCATATTCATCCTTTTGATGCGGCAATTCGATAACATCACCTGCCATTACCTTACGTCCCAAGGCTTCAAATGTGCTGCGTAAATGAAAGTGTACTAGGATCTCATCATTACTTAAGAATAGACCAAACTGTGCTAGATTAAACACGCTGTCCATCATTGTGTAAATACCGCGTAGTCTGTAGACATCTGGATCATAATGGCGATCACGGTTTTCCATAAACACTAGATCTTGTATGCCTAATTCTGGGATAGGATTGGTATTATTTGGAATACTTGGTGTAGCAGTTCCACCCACTTCGTCTGGATTTACGGGACCTAAATATTTGTGTATCATACAGTCAGTACCGCCAACTTGAAACTGCTCGTTGATCACACGGTCTAATAATTTAAAGTCGTTGCCCTTCTCCGGGCGATATAAGGAAAGTCTTGGCATAGTAATGTTATTTATGGCTAAATATCTGTATGACTGAATTAGAAAACGAACGCCAGATAGTAATCGATTATATCAAAACCTTCTTAGGTGACGGAATCGTAGACGTAGAATTAGATCCTATCCACTATAATACTGCCATTGATCGAGCTCTTATGCGCTATCGCCAGCGCAGCCAAAACTCAACCGAAGAAAGTTTTGGATTTATAACCCTACAGGTAGACCAAAATGAATATTTCCTTCCTAAAGAAGTTATGGAAGTTCGTCAGTTATTCCGTCGTAGTATTGGTAGTCGTAGCGGAGGTGGCGATGGCGGTAGCTTGTTTGAACCGTTTAACCTAGCTTATTCAAATACTTACTTACTATCTAGCTCAAATATGGGCGGATTAGGCACATATTTTGCTTTTGCTAGTTATCAAAACCTAGTGGGCAAAATGTTTGGTAGCTTTATTAACTTTGATTTCAATCCAACAACAAAGAAACTACGTATAGCACAACGTCCTAGAACAGAAGAAAGCGTGCTCATGTGGATGTATAACTATCGTCCAGATTTCAATTTATTCCAAGACAACTACGCAGGTATTTGGATCAAGGATTATGCACTGGCCAATGCCAAGATTATGCTAGGCGAAGCACGTGAAAAATTCGCAACTATTGCAGGTCCACAGGGTGGTACTAGCCTAAATGGTGCGGCAATTAAAGCAGAAGGTACTGCAATGATTGAAAAACTTGACCTAGAATTAACCAATAACTTTGACGGACAAAAACCAATGACATTTGTTATTGGCTAAAATTATTTGACATTGTAATCTAATTGTATTATAATTGTGCATAGGAGACAATTATGATCATTGGTATTTGCGGTTTCATTGGCGCGGGAAAAGACACTGCCGCCGACTACTTACAAAACTTCCACGAATTTAGACGCGAATCATTTGCCTGCACACTCAAAGATGCAGTTGCGGCTGTGTTCGGTTGGGATCGAACCTTGCTTGAAGGGCGGACAAAAGAAGCTCGCGAATGGCGAGAACAGGTAGATCCGTGGTGGGCCGAACGCTTAGGTATGCCAGATCTTACCCCACGTTGGGTATTACAATACTGGGGCACTGAAGTGTGCCGTCGAGGATTCCATGATGACATTTGGATCTCTAGCTTAGAAAACAAACTTCGCAATAGTAAAGATAATGTGGTCATCAGTGACTGCCGTTTTCCAAATGAGATTAACGCAATCAAACGTGCAGGTGGTAAGATTATTTGGGTTACTAGAGGGCCGTTACCTGAATGGTACGATGCTGCTGTTAGTATGAACCTAGGGCCAAAACGCAATATGAGTTGGGCTATTAGCACTCATAAGATTGAACAGTTAGGTATTCATGCCAGTGAAACTGCGTGGGTTGGTACTAAATTTGATGCGGTAATCGACAACGATGGCAGCATTCAAGACCTGTATGATCAGTTACAAGAGATTATTAATGATCAGGAGTTAGATCTCCCTGTCTCCAAGAAACATTAGTAGAATGTAGTACTCGCTGGCAATTTGCGCAGACTGTCTTTAGATTATCATATCGGCAGTTACGTAAATTGCCATCAACATGATAGACATTAAACTGTTGTGGAAATTTACTAATATATCCACAGCGATCACATTTAAGTTTTTTCCTATATCCTGCCTTAAACCAACTAGGCATCCCTTCCTTAGATACTCGAGCACAATGGTCACACTGTGACCTATAATGTGGTTTACCCTCTTTATGGTAGTTAATTGCCACTGGTCTTTGCCCGCAGGTCTTACATAATTTTCGCATATTGTATTTACACGCCCTTTGTCGCGCCCTTTGATCATGCATTTAACCGTGTATTTTTTCCACTTGCCACTAAATATAACAAAGTAATATAGTAATCCATTAAGGAGATCAAGAAATGGCAACATTACAATCACCAGGCGTACAGGTTCAAGTTATTGACGAAAGTTTCTACACCCCTGCTGCTCCAGGAACAGTTCCTCTAATATTTGTGGCAAGTGCTTCAAATAAAGAAAATGCTAGCGGCACAGGTACAGCAGCTGGTACATTAGCAGCTAACGCTGGTCAAGTTTGGACAATTACAAGTCAACGTGATTTAACAGATACATTCGGTACCCCAATTTTCTACACAGATTCAAACAGCAATCCACTTAACGGTGACGAGCTAAACGAGTACGGTCTACAAGCTGCTTACAGTTTGTTAGGTGTAAGCTCAAAAGCCTATGTTGTTCGTGCTGATTTAGATCTAGGTCAATTAGTTCCACAGGCTAGTGTTCCGGAAGGTTCAGCAGTAAGTGGTACATATTGGGTAGATACCAGCAACACATTATACGGTGTTAACGAGTGGGATGCAGTTAACAAAGTATTTGTTACTAAAACTCCATTAGTTATTGACGACAGCAATGCTAGTACCGCAGCTGATTTAGTTAGCGAAACATATTTCCCTAAAGCAAGTTTTGGTGTTAAAGGCGATTACGCAGCCGTAGTTACTAAACAAGACACTAACCAAATTTGGTTTAAAAATAGCGATAACGTTTGGGTAGTAGTTGGTTCTAACGAAGAAACTAATTTCTCTTCAAGTGGCTTTACAAGTGCTTGCTGGCAAACCAGCTGGCCTGTTGCTACAAGCTCAGGATTCGGTGCTGTTACTACAGCTACAACATTCTATGTAAACAGTATTCTTGTAACACTAGGTGGCGATGTAACTCCAACAGGAGTAGCAGCAAGTATTAATGCTGCAATGCACACATACGGAGTTGGCGCAAGAGTAAATTCATCAGGATACTTAGCTTTATATGCAGATGCTACTGCTAAATCAAATGGCACAGCAGTAGATGGTAAAATCTTATTAACACCTGGTACATTAACAGATATTACCAAACTTGGACTAGCAACTACAACATACGGTGCTGTTACATTAACTGTAGCTTCGCACACACAAGTTCCACAATACGGTACAGGTAATAATCCTTCAGGAAGTGTTTACGTTAAAACAACAAGTCCTAATCTAGGTGCTAACTGGGCAATCAAGTATTACAATGGTGCTACACAAACATGGGGTACAGTAAGTGCTCCAATTTACGCATCATCAGAAGCAGCAATCTACGGTATCGATCAAGCAGGTGGCAAAAATATTGCTACAGGTACATTGTTTATTGAAAGCAATTATGATCACGGTGATGGTTCTACTGTTGATTCTCCTAAACTAGCAGAATTCAAAGTGTATCGTCGTTCAGCAGTTAGTCCTACAACTGTAAGCACTGTGGCAACTACTTCAACATTTGGTAGCACATCAACATTTACAATTCAAGAAACACTAGCAGGTAGTGCAACATATTCTAATGCTGCTACTGTACATATTGCTGCTGGCGCAAGTTTAGCAGATTTTGTTACTGCGGTTAGTGCAGCAGGATTAGTAAACGTTTCGGCTTCATACAACGCACTATCAGGCACAGTAAGTTTAAGCCATAAATTAGGCGGTGACTTTAAATTAGTAGATGGCACACATACTCCATTGGCAACAACATTAGGGTTTACTGCGTATGATTTAACCACACGTACAGGTACTGCTAATCTTTATGGTCCTGCTGCGTTTGATACATTTACATTCAAAGCAAGTAACTGGAAACCATTAGCATACGAATCAAAATCAACTGCTCCGTACACTAATCCAGCAGATGGCCAATTATGGTACAGTTCAATCGTTGACGAAGTTGACGTATTATACCACAATGGTACAACATGGGTAGGTTACCAAGATGCTACAGCGTTCCCAACAAGTGATCCAATGGGTCCACAAGTTGTTGCGCTAGCACCAACTACACAAAGCGATGGCACAGACCTAGTAGACGGCGATATCTGGATTAGCACAGCTGATACAGAAACATATGGCCAAAACATCTACGTTTGGAATGCTACTACATTAAAATGGATCAAACAAGATCCAGCAGATCAAACAACACCAAATGGTTGGTTGTTTGCAGATGCACGTTGGGCTACAAGTGGCCAAGCGTCAGATCCTGCTACAATCGTAGCATTGTTAGGTAGCAACTATTTAGATCCAGATGCTCCAGATCCTGCACTATACCCACAAGGTATGCGTTTATGGAACACTCGTCGTAGTGGTTACAATGTTAAGAAATATGTTCAAAACTACATTAACATCTATGCTAACAACGGTGAAAATGCTCGCTACGGTAATGATCCAATGGATGGTTCAAATATGACAGTCCCATACTTTGCTGATCGTTGGGTAACAGCAAGTCCAAATGCAGCAGACGGTTCAGGTTCATTCGGTCGTCACGCACAACGTAGTTTTGTTGTAGAAGGATTCAAAGCATTGATTGATACTAATCAAGCTATCCGTGACACAGACACATTAGTGTTTAACTTAATTGCTTGCCCTGGTTATCCAGAAGCTATTCAAAACATGATCGCATTTAACACTGATCGCGGAATTACAGCGTTCGTAGTTGGCGATACACCGTTCCGTTTAGCATCAGATGGCACTTCATTAGCTACTTGGGGTAATAACCTAAATAGCGCATTAGATAATAATGATACCGGCGCAGTAAGTTACGATGACTTTATGGCTATGTTCTACCCAAGTGGTTACACAAATGACAACACAGGCAACTACATTGTTGTTCCACCAAGCCATATGATGTTACGTACAATTGCTAACAGTGATGCTAAATCATATCCATGGTTTGCTCCAGCAGGCCTACGTCGCGGTGGTGTTGACAATGCTACAGCAGTTGGTTACTTACTAAATGGTGAGTTCCAAGCAGCTCCACTACCGGAAGCAATTCGTGATGTATTAGCAGGTGTTAAAATTAATCCAATTGCTACATTCCCAGGTTCAGGTATTGTTAACTTTGGTAACTACACTCGTGCTAACGCAGCCAGCGCATTAGATCGTATTAACGTGGCTCGTTTAGTTTGCTACCTACGTAGACAATTAGAAATCCTTGCTCGTCCGTTCTTATTTGAACCAAACGACAAGATTACACGTAACGAAATCAAATCAGCAACCGAAAGCCTATTGTTAGAATTAGTAGGACAACGTGCATTGTATGACTTCGTTGTAGTATGCGATGAGTCAAACAATACAAATGCTAGAATTGACCGTAGCGAATTATGGTTAGATATCGCTATAGAACCAGTTAAGGCTGTAGAATTTATCTACATCCCACTACGTTTGAAAAATACTGGCGCTATCGCAGCTGGTCTATAATTAAAGGATAAGGAGCACTTACAATGGCAATTTCAAGTTTAAGCAAGTTAGGGGTACCGTTAAGCGGTTCCCAAAGTGCTAGCAATCAAGGGTTGTTAATGCCGAAGCTGCAATATCGCTTCCGTGTATTATTTCAAAACTTCGGAGTTAGCAAACCAACAACAGAATTAACTAAACAGGTTATCTCTTCATCACGTCCGTCACCGGAATTTGAAGAAATCACTCTAGATGTTTACAACAGCAAGGTTAAACTAGCTGGTAAACCAAAATGGAATGATATCTCAGTAGTAGTACGTGATGATGCAGGTGGTGCAGTTAGCAAGTTAGTTGGCGAACAATTACAGAAACAATTCGACTTCTTTGAACAAAGTTCTGCATCTTCTGGTATTGATTACAAATTTACTACAGTTATTGAATTATTAGACGGTGGTAATGGCGCATACGATCCAGTGGTATTAGAAACATTTGAATTGTATGGCTGCTATGTTAAGAAAGCAGAATACAAACAAGCTGAATACAAAACAAGTGAAGCAATGGATATCACATTAAGCATTGCTTACGATAACGCTTTACAAGTTAACTCAGCAGGTCAAGCAGTTGGTATTGGTGCAGCAGTTGGTCGTACAGTACGTACACTAGCTACAGGCTAATAACAGAAACACAAGAAAGGGCGTATACTATACGCTCTTTTTTTGCGACTAAATAATTGCATGGCCAATGCTTTCGTAAATTTTCTTAGTGAAGCTGTAAATGCTTCCGGTAATCTTAGAGACTATCAACATGCTAGTAGATTGTATGTTAATAATTTCTACGACCTTGCTCCGAAGGCAGGGTGGATTTACTATGTGGTAATGAATGTTAATCCTGCAATAGCTGGGACAATCACTGATCCAGCAGTATCAGCAGCCTTTCAAACTTGGTATGCTAGATATCACGGTAGTGTGGGATTACTGGCTAAACAAGCAGATCTACCAAAGTTCACAATAGAAACAGAAGTATTAAATCAATACAACAGAAAGACAGTAATTCAAAAAAAGATTAATTACAATCCATTAAGTTTCACATTCCATGATGATATGGCTAATGCTACAACTAACCTATGGAAGAGTTATTATCAATATTACTTTTCAGATAGTCTAGGTGCTAGCAATTCGGGAATCTCTACTTCAATTGTTCCAAAATATGTAGATACCAAGTACCAAGATACAAATGTAAATCAATACGGTTTAAACAACGGACAGACAGTTCCTTTCTTTATTTCAATTGACATGTATCAGTTAAATCGACAACAATTTACATCATTCAAAATTGTCAATCCGATAGTTAAAGAATGGGCGCATGATCAATTAGATCAAACACAAGGTAATAGAGTAATGTCAAGTAAGATGACTGTGGAATATGAAACAGTTATATATAATACCGATCCTACTAATTTCAGCAGTTTACAAAATCCAGGATTCGCTGCCAGTCATTACGATAATACACCTAGTCCGTTAAGTATTGGCGGAGTAGGCACTAACAGTATATTAGGCCCAGGCGGCATTATGGCAGGTGCTAGCGATGTATTTGGATCATTAGCCAACATCGGATCAGCAAGTCCATTAGACATATTAAATACCGCTATCAAAGGCGCAAACCTAGTGAGAAATGCTAAGAGTATTTCCAGTGCAGGGATATCACAAGAAGCTAGCGGATTGGTAACAGGAGTGCTAGGTAACATCAGTGCAACTCCAGCAGGAGTAGTAAACTTAGATGGGACTATTTCACAGGTACCTGCTAGTAATAGAATATCTCAAGGTGTATCGCAATCAGCAGCCGGAATACAGCAGGTAATAAGCCCAGCTGGAGTAAATCTACCGTCAATCGGCGGATCTACTAACATAGTGTCTGCTATCGCTAAAATATTATAGGATATAACATGGCTGTAACATATAACAACGTACCTAAAGCACCTGCATCGTCGGCATCTAGTTCAGACCAAACCGTACAGGCATTTGATCAATATTATCAAACTCCTATCGCATTAAACAATAATGACCTAGTAGCAATGACTGGATTCTTTGAGAAGCGAGGATTTGGAGTAGATTCAGCAGAGTCAACTGCATTGGTAATCCTACAACAGGCCAAGAAAGATGGGTTTAGTGCCATGCAGGTGATGGATACGTTATCTGGGTTGAACCCTGTAGAAATTAGTGCCCTAGTTGCTGAGATCTTAAATTACAATAGATTTAAAACCAGCAGTCTTGGTACATCGCAGAATTATGCACCGTCATCGGAAGTTACAAGAAATATTATAGCATGAGTTTAAAGTTTAGCCAAGGTGTTTATAAGGTAAAGAATCCTGAAAAATATGTAGGGTTAGGAAATCCTCGCTATCGCAGTTCGTGGGAAATATCCGTTATGAAGATGTGCGATGAAAATCCTGCCATCGTACAATGGGCCAGTGAAAGTGTTAAGATACCTTATAGAGATCCACTAACAGGCAAGGCAACAGTGTATGTACCAGACTTCCTTGTGGTGTTCGTGGACAACAAGAATAAGAAACGTGCTGAACTTTGGGAAGTAAAACCAATCAACCAAACTTTACTCGAGAAGGTAGGAAAGAATAAGTACAATCAAGCACAGTTCGTTAAGAACCAAGTGAAATGGGCAGCAGCTAAGAACTGGTGCAAACAGAATGGCCTAACATTTAGGATCATTACAGAACACGATTTATATCATCAAGGTAAAAAACTATGACTAAGAAATTAGAAGAGATCTTAGATATCAACCAAAAAGAAGAAACAGTAATTCCTTTATCAGAAGCACCAAAGGCACAGCCGATCTTAGATCTACAAGAAAAGCTAGAAGAATTTGATAAGATTTCAGCAGCCTTGCCTAGAGTTAAAGGCCTCGGCGATATGGCAGATGATGAACTAGATGCTCTGGCTAATAAAGCAGAACAAGCATACGATGATCTAATGGATCTAGGCATGAATGTTGATGCACGCTATGGTTCAAAAATGTTTGAAGTAGCGGCAAATATGCTTAATGCGGCTATTACAGCAAAGACAAATAAGATTGAAAAGAAACTTAAAATGGTTGATTTGCAGTTAAAGAAATACAATATTGACAAGAAAACTGCACAAGATAACGGTACTGAAGTGCAGGGCGAAGGGTATATACTTACCGATCGTAACAGCATATTAGAGAAACTTAAGAATCTTAAATAAATAAAGCATAGGAACAAACAACCATGACTAAACAATTTAAAGACTATCTAGCAGAAAGCACACGCAAATACGATTTCCGAATCAAAATTGCAGGTGAAGTATCTGCTGATAAAGAAGCACTTATTAAAGCATTGCTTGGAAAATTTCAATTAGCAGAATTTAAGAAAGCAGGAGTTACTCCAATTCAGGAGTTGCCATTAGACTTTCCTAAGATTAAAAATGCTAGTGTGAATATCTATGAAGTAACATTAGATTATCCGGCTACACAGTGGGAACTATCAGAATACATTTGCGCCAATGCAAATATTGTTCCAGAATCAATTGTAGTGCGTCGCCCACACGAAGCATTAGAAGAATATCAACAACCGCAAGAAGCTCGCACAGAAGCACTATTAACAGATAGTGAATATAAAGAATCACCAAATGCTAACTTTGATGACTACTATGGCGACAAATACAACACAGGCTTCGTTAAAGAACTTAACGATATCTTAAAATTACAACGCAAAGAACGCGGTGAAGAAATCCCAGAATCTAAAGCAGACGATGTTATTAAGAATCCAGGCAAAACTTCAAATGAAATTCCACAATACAAAAATAGTCCAATCAAACAAACAGACTATGATCCAAGGAAATAATTATGAACATGAACGATTTATTAAAAAAACTAGCCGGCTTAGATACTAAGAAAACTTCAGTATTGAAAGAAAGCGTTAACGAACGCGGTATGTCTATGAATGTAGATGAATGGGAAACAGATCCTGCTGCACACGATCAAGAGTTAATTGACTCATGGCATGATCAGGTAGTTGATGCTTTAAATCAATACGAAATTGATGGCCCGCTATCGGATAAAGAATTAGAAGAACTTTGTCGCGCAGTGTCTAGTGATCTAAACGATGAAGTAGATCACAAAACTGTTCATAAAATTATTGCAGGTGAATTAGACCAACGTGAACACGATCATGCTAATGATGGGTCATATGACAGCAGTGATGATGCAGCGGCATTGGCATCAGCAGGTCACGGCAGTGATGAAGATTACGGCACTTATGAAGAAGGTGCAGAGTTTGGCGCATACGATTACGAACAACTAGCACAAGCAGTATACGATAAGATCCCACACTTAGATACCAGTGGAAGAGCTGCTGAACTTATCAGCACAGGACACATCTTTGCTAAAAAAATGTTTGGTGATAAAGAAGCCAACTATTTGTTTAGACACGAAGACTTCCCTGCAGACTTCGTAAGTTCATATTCATATCTACAAAAACAACACGCAGGAAAAGAAAGCGCAGGTGCTCAAGGTGACGTCGGTGGCGCACACGGTGAAGAAACAATCAGCCCAGTACATGGAGAAAGTATGGAAAAAGATCTATCAATGGAAAGTTTAAGAGTACTTTCTGGCTTGAACAAAGCAATCAATGAATGTGGTATCCCATCTGCAATGGGCGCAAGCACACCGGCAAGTATTAATATTACCGCTGCCAATGGTTCAGAACTAACTGGAATGTTAAAAGACATTATGAATTTAGCTGGCGTACAACAAGTTACTCCGCAACACATGCCGATTGATGTAATAGCATCTCCGGCAGAAGTTGATCATATGCCAGTAGCACAACACGAACCAGATATGGCCACGCTTATCAAAGCAGTCGACCAACCAGAAGCAAATACTGATAGCATGAATGATCATGAAGAAGAAACAGACGAATCAAGTGGCGAGAAAGAAGAGAATCGTCCTTGGGATTCTAGCCCACACGAAAAGATTCGTCAAGACGGTGTTCGTAAATTTGGTGATTCAAATTCAGGAGATGGTAAAGGACGTATTGGTACACAACCAAACGCACGTACAACAGAATCAGTTGCAGAACGTTTATACTCTGAATATAAAAAATTCGTAGCAGAAGCCGCAGCAGACGAACCAGCAGCTCCGGATGCAGATGCTATTGCTAAACGTAAACGTCTACAAGCAATTAAAGATCGTCAAGAAGATGCAGCAGCAGAAAAATCATATAAGAAAGATAGCAATGTTCGCGTGCATCATGCTAAACACGATGATGCTGATATGGACGAAGGATACGATAGCCGTGATGCATATCAAAAGTCTGATCCTAAACATCCAGATTTCAAAAAGAACTTTGAAAAGTATCATGCAGCAAATTCTCATAAATCAAGATCAGATGCACTAGCTGATTTTGTTAAGAAGATGAAATCAAGATAATACCTTAGACATAGTCAACCAAATAGCCTCTACGGAGGCTATTTTTTTCATTAAATAAACATATGGCAAGTAAATCATTAGACGGTAACCTAGTAAAGAAAGCACACTCTACTCAGAAGTATACCAATCAACAAATTGAAGACCTTCTAAAGTGTAGCGATCCTAGTACGGGTCCGGCATATTTTCTAGCAAACTTTTTCTTTATACAGCATCCTACTAAAGGTAAGATCTCGTATAAAGCATTCCAATATCAGGAAGAATTATTAGAAAGCTATCACTCACATAGATTCAGTGTAAACATGCTAGGTCGTCAGATGGGTAAAACGACCACTGCCGTGGGATATCTCTTATGGTATGCTATGTTTGTTGACAACAGCACTATCTTAATTGCCGCACACAAATACACAGGTGCTAAAGAAATTATGCAACGCTTACGCTACGCATATGAAACTTGCCCAGATCATATTCGATGCGGTGTTACAAGTTACAATAAAGAATCAATTGAATTTGACAACGGTAGCCGCATAGTAGCACAGACAACAACAGAAACAACAGGTCGTGGTATGTCACTATCACTACTATACTGTGATGAGTTTGCGTTCGTTCCACCTAACGTAGCTTCTGAGTTTTGGACTTCAATATCTCCTACACTAGCCACAGGTGGTAAGGCTATTATTACAAGTACTCCAAACAGTGATGAAGATCAATTTGCACAGATTTGGAATGAAGCTAATAAGCGATTTGACGAATACGGTAACGAAACTGAAGTAGGACGTAACGGCTTTGCTCCTTACATGGCTATTTGGAATCAGCATCCAGATCGCGATGAAAAATGGAAAGCAGAAGAAATGTCGCGTGTGGGCGAAGAACGTTTCCGCCGTGAACATAATTGCGAATTCTTAATCTTCGACGAAACCTTGGTTAACGCTATTAGCCTTTCTGATATGGAAGGCAGAGAACCTATTATGAAAATGGGGCAAGCACGTTGGTACAAGAAAATCAATCCTGCTAGCACATACATTGTATCATTAGATCCTAGCCTGGGCACAGGTGGAGATTATGCTGCTATTGAGATCTTAGAAGTACCTAGTATGGAACAAGTAGGTGAGTGGCATCATAATATGACACCCGTACAAGCACAAGCCCGTATACTACGAGACCTATTAAAGTATATCGAAGATCAATGTTCCTTACAGGGTGTTACCCCGAGCATTTATTATTCTATCGAAAACAATACAGTAGGCGAAGCTGCCTTGGTTGCTATTAATGAATTAGGTGAAGAATCATACCCCGGCATGTTCTTAAGCGAGCCGATTAAGAAAGGACACGTTCGTCGTTTTCGTAAAGGATTTAACACAACACATTCGGCTAAAATCAATGCCTGTGCCAAACTAAAACAACTAATCGAATCACGCCAGCTTAAGGTGTACAGTAAGACCTTAATTAGCGAACTCAAAACATTTGTGGCTGCAGGTATTACCTACAAAGCCAAAACAGGACAGCACGACGACTTAGTTTCAAGCCTGTTGCTGGCCATGCGTATGATATTAATACTGCAAGATTGGGATCCAAGCATCTATGAAAAGATGCGAGATCATACAGGGTTAGAGGAACACGATCTTCCTATGCCTATCTATATCAGCTCTTACTAAATATACATTATGGACGCTATCAATTTAATATCACAAGATTTATTCGACAAGGTGCGTAGCCGCTATTCTAACCTAGAAATGGGTGACGAAGATGGCAACGTAACGTCAGATCCTCGCGAAGCACGCTTTTTTGACTTTGATTACACTGTTGAAGGTAACAATATAGGCCGTGTTAGTATTTCAATCAACGAGCGCGGATCACTTAAAGTATTCTACGGACAAGGTATCTTAGAAGGTACTGATCCAATAACACAAGAAATGTGGTTTGATTTCTTAAGAGAAATGCGATTATTTGCCAAACGTAGATTAATGCGTTTTGATACACGCGATATTACCAAGTCCAATTTAGATAAAAACGATTTTCAATACCTAGCAAACACAGGGTCAAAGGAAGAGAACATGTCAGAAAGCAAAATGTACGGTAGCTCAAAAAGCAGTTACCTCCCACTAGAAAAAACACGCCTAATTATCCGTCACAACAAAGCAGTTGACGAAGAACAACGTGGATCACGTAGCCGCAACATCAACGCATTATACGTTGAAAATGCCGAAGGCGAGCGTTTCAAATATCCATATATTCATCTAGCAGGTGCCAAAGCCATGCAACGCCATGTGGCCAACGGCGGTCGTCCGTACGATGAGTGTGGCAATGCTATTATTAAAATGAGTGAACAGATTGCTCAGTTAAATGCTTTCAAACGTCACGTTGGTAAACATGATAGCATGCACAATGAAGCAAACGATATCATGGAAAAAGCCAGCATGAAGCTAGAACACCTACGTGGGCAGATCAATGCTTTATGCAAACAAGGACACTACGAAAGTTGGAAAGAAAGTTATATTCCAGAAGAAGGTGGCGAGATTGGCAACATTGATCAAGCAACTATGGAAAACTACAAGAGCAAATTTACAGTTAGTACATTTGCTGAAGACCTAGCACAGTACTTCCCACTTATACACTCTATTATGCAAGAAGCAGGTACAGTTGATTTAGATGACTATGTAGGCGAAGCTAAAGAAGAATATTGCGATAGTTGCGATAAAGTTATTAGCAAATGCACCTGCGATGAAGACGACCTAGACGAGCATGTAGGATTTGATGCATTTGAATCATGGGCTAACGCAGTAACTGAAGGCAAACTAACAGATGACGAAATTGCTAATTTGAAAGATTTGATCAGTGGCCAAGACTTTACTCTAGGAGTAGACGGTACTAATGCTATTGAATCATTACAGGATATCGGTATTGATGATCCTGATCTACTCGCAGCATTGGCAGAATTAGCCAACGTAAATTCAGAAGCAGATCCAAAACCAACTATTGGCGCATGGTTAAGTAAATTCGATCCAGATGCTGCTCACGCATTAGGATTAGAACATGAACAGTCTGCTGCCCCTGCTCCGGAAGAAGCACCAGCTGAAGAAGAAGGCTATGAAGATCATATGGCCACAAACAAATTTGCACATTATAATAAAATGAAAACAGCAGGTGCAAAACCAAAAGAGCCAAATTTAAGTGTGGGTCAAAAACTTAAGAGTATTGTTAAAGGTGCTCAAGCATGGGTTAACAATAAACCAGATAGCGACAGTGATTTGGATCTTGGTGAAGAAGATGAAATCGGTGGCGAAATGCCACAAGAAGAAGTTACTCTACAAGATATTGCCGAAATGGTTAAGAGCTTCTATGATAGAGAAACTAAGAAGTTTCCACTAGGCAAAACCGGTGTTGTTACTAAAGTACGTAAAGAGATGGGCGACAATGCTGCCGAATTAGCAGAACGTTTAGTGGACCATTTAGAAGATACCTGCGATGAAGAGCAACAAAACGATATGGCACTTGAACCAAACGATAGTCAAAGCCCAATACACGGCGGAGAACCACGCAGCCCAGAAACAGATGACAGAGGTTGGTTTGGTCACGACGAGGTAGAACAAGAAGCATTTGAAGATATTCTACGTTTATCAGGCATCAAAAAATAACCGAAAATAATTGTCAATTAACCATTGACATGATAAATAAAGCTGTGTTATAGTTAACGCTATGCACAGTTTTTTCTTTTAGTCAGTTGGCTTTAAGAGAATGGCACATTAAATTTTATAATAAGGAAAATCATTATGGCAACACTCGCAGAAATCAGAGCAAAACTTCAAGCATCAAGTCAACAAAACGGCGACCGTCAAGGTGGCGGTGACAACGCAATTTACCCACATTGGAATATCGCAGAAGGAACAAACGCAACCGTACGTTTCTTACCTGACGCAGATCCAAACAACACTTTCTTCTGGATCGAACGAGCAATGATCAAATTGCCTTTCGCAGGAGTTAAAGGTGAAACAAATAGTAAACCAGTAACTGTACAAGTACCTTGTATGGAAATGTGGGGCGAAACTTGTCCAATCTTAACTGAAGTACGTCCTTGGTTTAAGGATAAGAGTTTAGAAGAACAAGGTCGTAAGTACTGGAAAAAGAAATCATATCTATTCCAAGGCTTTGTGGTAGATAGTAGCTATCAAGAAACTGGTACACCACCAGCAAATCCAATCCGTCGATTCATTATCGGAAGTCAAATCTTTAATATCGTTAAGGCAGCATTGCTTGACCCAGATATGGAAGAATTGCCAACAGATTATGTACGTGGCGTTGATTTCAAAATCACTAAGACATCGAAAGGTGGCTATGCAGATTACTCAACTTCAAATTGGGCTCGTCGTGAACGTGCGTTAAGCGAAGAAGAATTGTCAGCAATTAAGACAAACAACTTGTTTAATCTCAAGGACTTCTTACCTAAGAAACCAGGTGATGTAGAACTTCAAGTTATGAAAGAAATGTTTGAAGCATCAGTAGATGGTGAAGCATATGACGCAGATCGTTGGGGTCAATACTTTAAACCTAGTGGTTACAATGCTCCAGCAGGCTCAGCAGCAGCGGCTCCAGTAGCTGAAAGTGCACCGGCAGCAGTGGCAGCACCTGTAGTTAAGGCAGCACCAATTCCTGAAATCAATGAAGATGAAGATTTACCATTTGACGCAGATGCTCCAGTAGCAACAGCCAGCGCACCTACTCCAACAGGTAGTGACAGTGCTAGCTCACGTGCTCAAGACATCTTAGCAGCAATCCGCAATCGCTCACAAGCGTAAGGGGTGCTAAATGAAATCATTTGATATCTCAAAATTCCGCAAGGGATTGACTAAAAGTATTGATGGTCTTGGTATTGGATTTAACGATCCAACCGATTGGATTTCAACTGGCAACTATGCACTAAACTATCTTATCTCAGGGGACTTCTTTAAGGGAGTTCCCCTTGGTAAGGTAACAGTGTTTGCTGGTGAATCTGGTGCAGGAAAATCATACATCTGTTCAGGTAACATTATCAAGGCAGCACAAGAGCAAGGCATTTACGTTATCTTAGTTGATAGCGAAAACGCACTTGACGAAGCATGGTTACATGCTTTAGGTGTTGATACTACAGAAGATAAACTTCTTAAGTTAAACATGGCTATGATTGATGATGTGGCAAAAACTATCAGTGAGTTTATGAAAGAATATAAAGGTATGCCTGCAGAAGAGCGTCCAAAAGTATTATTTGTAATTGACTCATTAGGCATGTTATTAACTCCAACTGATGTAAATCAATTTGAAGCAGGTGAAATGAAAGGTGATATGGGTCGTAAACCTAAAGCACTTACAGCACTTGTACGTAATTGTGTAAATCAGTTTGGTACATATAATGTAGGTATGGTGTGTACTAATCACACATACGCAAGTCAAGATATGTTTGATCCAGATGACAAAATTTCCGGCGGTCAGGGCTTTATCTATGCAAGTTCAATTGTAGTAGCAATGCGTAAATTGAAACTTAAAGTAGATGCAGACGGTAACAAAACTTCAGAAGTGCATGGCATTCGTTCGGCATGTAAGATCATGAAAACACGTTATGCTAAACCTTTTGAAGCTGTTCAAGTTGAAATTCCTTACACAACAGGTATGGCACCAACTAGTGGACTAGTTGACCTATTTGAAGCAAAAGGTGTATTAACTAAGAGCGGTAATAAGTTACAATATGTAAACAAAGCAACAGGTGAAATTACATCAGAGTTTCGTAAGAATTGGTCAGAAGAAAAACTAATGGCCATTATGAAAGAATGGGATGATACTGCTACAACTGTTAGTAGCGAAGCATTAGTAGATACAGAAGGCGAGGACGCATAAAATGGATGACAGTTTAATTATGGAAATATGGGATACATTCAAAGAGTATATCCCGGAAAAAAATAAAGACACAGCGGCAAATCATTATGTCGATTATCTGTTAGGTAAGGATGTAGAACCAAGTGTCTTAGAAACTTTCGTAGGTTACGATTCACATCTTGACGATGCTATTAAGGCAGTAGTTGAAGAAGAAAAAGGCTACGAGGAAGAAGAAAGTGATTGGAGTGATGACTCGGACGAGGATTACTAATGGCACACTGGTACGCAAAGGTTAGTAAGGACATTACTCACCTACCAGAGTGTATCGATCACTTCTATAAAGAACTGGAAGATGCTAAACGCGAAGTTAAGATCTATGGTAACATAGAAAAGGCCAGCGCGGCACTTCCAGGCATTGTAGAGCAACGTTTCAATCAGCTTCAAGAAATTGAAGCTGTATTGGAATACCTAAACATTGAACTACGTCGGGTTAGATCTAAGACATTTAAGAAATATCTTGAGAACTATCAACGTGCGTTAAGTTCGCGTGATGTTGAAAAATATGTTGATGGAGAAGCAGACGTAGTTGATATGGAAAAGATCATTAACGAGTTTGCCCTACTACGCAACCAATGGATCGGCATTATCAAAGCCGTTGACCAAAAGCAATGGCAAATTACTAATATTGTTAAACTGCGAGCAGCAGGCCTAGAAGACGCGAGTCTATAATGTACATTGAAGATTTGATTGACCGTTTAGCCTGTTACGGGAATTACCTATTTCATTCTCCGTTGACTATTGCTTATGTCGATATTACTATCGTAACTAGTTTATCTGACCAGATACAACGAGGCAACGCATACACTGAGAAGCAGCGTGGTTTGGCCTTACGGATAGTATCAAAGTATGTTGGAGTATTATCTGCCGATCTAGGATTTGATGTTGGCACATTGTTAAAGAATCCACAGTTTAGTAATCCCATACGAGTAATATCTGGTATTAAATCTATCAGCATTGTAGACCGCGGGACTGGTCCAGTTCTAGCAGTACAGTTTCCGTATAATCAAGAGCTAGTTGATAATATTAAGAAATATAAAGACAGCTTAACAAATTTTCAAGCAATTAATATCAATTGGAATTCTGAAGAGAAATATTGGGAATTTGGTTTCACTGAACCTAATATTCAATTCTTATGTTCATTTATTGACATAGGGTTTGTTGCAGACGAGCAATTTCTAAAATACAGAACTGAAATACAAGAAATAGAACATCGCATAGATGAATATGTTCCTATCGTAGAATATGTCAATGGACACTTTAGATATCGTAATGTAGTAGATCATATTCCACAACCTACTTCACTGAATCTTGTAGAAGTATTATTACATGCAAGGCGGCACGGTATTAATTGTTGGGACGAATCTATAGACATCGCATTAGAATCAGTTGATCCGGTAATATATAAATTTCTAAAGAATTCATCAGGTGAAGTTTCATTTCCGCCCGGTGAAACAGAATTAGATCAAATAAGTGATATACTTACCTTCTCAGAGAATGTATTATTTGTAATACCCGGCGGCACAGAGATAGATCACTTAAAGTATGTACATGAGTATCTAAACTCATCTAAGTATCAAAACGAACAAATGACTGTGATGTTTAGATTAGACAGTAGCTCAGGTAGAATGTGTAATGAATATATTAAAGAACATAAACTAAACACACCACTGTCTGATAAGATTAAATTTGTTTTTGTTAGTGGTAAGATTCCTAAACCACTAATCGAATCGGGCAAGACCTTTGATGTCATTGTTCACTTTGGTACGAACAGTGCTCATTATACATTAAAGAATTTTGTTAAGAATCATCACAATGTTATTAGTATGAACCTACCTAACAGAAAAAATAGGGAAATAAATTTTGGCTAGTTGTAAAATAGTAATTAAAGACGAAGTGAATATTAAGATTGAAAATCTCGATCTTGATACTCGCAAGGCCTTGGTTAGAAAATTCAAGTACGAAGATCCAACTGCACGCTATCGTCCTAGCTATAAATTAGGCAGATGGGATGGTGCGGTTAGTTTCTTTGGCCTAGGTGGTACAACATATCTGTATATGCTACCACAGGTACTTGAGGAACTTGAGAAACGAAATTACTATATCGAAGTAGAAGATCTGCGCACTAGTCCGTTACTTGAATTTGATCTAGTAGATGAAGAATATTGGGGTGATTTATGCTGGCCCGAAGGACACAGATTTGCTGGTGAACCTATTAGACTGCGTGACGATCAGGTTGAAGTTGTAAACAAATTCTTGGAAAATCCGCAGTGTATCCAAGAAATCGCAACGGGCTTTGGTAAGACAATTACTACTGCTACACTTGCTAAGATATGCGAAAAGTATGGACGTACTATTACTATTGTTCCAAACAAAAGTTTAGTTGAGCAAACAGAAGAAGACTTTATTAACTGTAGATTAGATGTAGGAGTGTACTATGGAGATCGTAAAGATTTAAACAAGACACATACTATCTGTACTTGGCAAAGTTTAAACATACTTGATAAGAAAAATCAAGATGATAACGAACTATTAAGTATTGCAGAATTCCTAGAAGGGGTTAGTACAGTAATGGTCGATGAAGTACATATGGCCAAAGCAGAAGTCCTAAAGAAATTGTTAACACACAATATTTCTCATGCACCAATACGTTGGGGCCTGACTGGTACTGTGCCTAAAGCAGAAATTGATCAACTAAACATCAAGGTGTCATTGGGCGAAGTTGTACACGAAGTCAAAGCTCACGAGTTACAAGAGAAGGGCGTGCTAAGTAATTGTCACGTTAACATCGTTCAAACCGCAGAATGGAAAGAGTTTGGAGGGTACGCTGAGGAACTAAAATACCTCGTAACTAATAAAGAGCGAATGGATTTTGTTACTAGATTAGTACAGTCAATAGGTGATACAGGTAATACATTAGTTCTGGTTGACAGAATTGAAACAGGACGTATAATAACAGATGCTATCGAAGATTCAGTCTTCATCAGCGGCAACGTGAAAACTACTAAGAGAAAAGAAGAATATAATGAAGTGGCAATTAATGATAACAAGATTATTGTGGCGACTTACGGTGTGGCCGCTGTGGGTATTAATATCCCTCGTATTTTTAATATGGTTCTTTTGGAGCCCGGAAAGAGCTTTGTTCGAGTTATCCAAAGTATTGGACGAGGCATTAGAAAAGCCGACGACAAAGACTTCGTTCAAATATGGGACATCACTGCTAGCACAAAATACGCTAAACGACATTTAACAGAAAGAAAACGGTTCTATAAAGAAGCAAAGTATCCGTTTACAATTGACAAGGTAAAGTACCAATAATTAAGTGGCTCGTTTAGAATCCCAATATGCTTTCCGTGCTGCTGACATTCGTTGTTTAGTTTCGTTAGACATTACTCTGCCTTTCATTTTATTAGACATGTCTTTTTTCTGAGCATCTGTTTTAGCAGGCATAGATTTACCCTTGTTACCTTTTGATATTTTTTGTTTAGTTTCTTCAGAGTGTTTATACCCTTTTCTTGATTCTAATATTTTATCAACTGTTGATTGGGCAACAACCTTTCCTTTATGTGATTCTGATAATTTTAGTTTTTGTTTATCGGACATTGATTTGCCTTTATTTGGACTAGGTTTGCCTTTACGGGCTGCTGACATTTTTTGTCGTGTTTCTGCTGAAACGATTTTACCTGCGTGACGTATAGACATTGCCTGGGAAAAGTTTAATTTTGCTATTTCGTAGAATTTACCTTTAGATACATGCCTTATTTGATTGGAATTTTCTACCCGTAGTACCATCCACGCAGCGTACCACATCTTGTTAATGTGATCTATATCCTCTAACATTTTTGGCAATAGTATGTGAACTAATCGATGTTCTTGTGCTGTGAGAGAAACTAAATTATTTTTATTATTCCCTCCACCTAGACATTTTGGAATAATGTGATGAATTTCTTTATATGTTTCTTTTGATAATTCTCTTGATCTTGCTCGATCAATGATGCTATAATAACACTTAGTATACTTGTTATCTAAATACATAGGTAATGTCCTTTTGTAAAATATAGTATACGTATTTACGGAGATTTAAAATTCAAATCCTAACTTTAGAAAATAAAACGTACTACCTAAATGATCTACCAGATGAAGTAGATGATGATCTCAGATTTAGTGTATTAGATAATAGTGATTCGAATAATCCAGATTACTTTTTCATTCCACTGATCTTCTTAGAATCATTTACCGCGCCGGCAGCAGTATTGAAAGTTGGTCCTTACGAAATTACTATGCCATTAGATTGGTGTACTATTGTAGGTGATGCAGACGGTCCTGAGATGGAAGTATTACCATTGACCAGTTTAAATGATAGAGGATTCAAAACATTTTGTTTCAATCCATTAGAATCATTTCGCCCGGAACTACTAGAGATTGATATCATTAATGTCTATCAAGATGTCAAATGGTATTTTCCAAAGATGAAACCCGGACAATTATTATGCACTCCCTTACACAGCGGTGAGAATCCAACGTGTGCTTATTTTGTTAAAGAAGTAAGTCGTCAGAGTGAAATAGTAGATTACACCAAGTGTTGGTAATATGATATTTAATAATACAACTGGTCACTATAACACAGTAGTCGGAAATCATGCCTTATCTAACAACAACACAGGAAATTATAATGTTGCATTTGGATATCAGGCAATGGGATATGTTACTCCTGCAGAACCGTTTACTGAATGGTATAAAGCCGCAGTTAAAGAAAAAGGATTAACTCCACATAAGGTAGATGAAGATGGCAGAACATTTGGATATTAAACGAGAACTAGCAGGGGTAGATCTTAGGAACTACAATTTCTACGACAACCTAACTGAAGGTGAAAAGAAATCATTTAGTCCTTATATCCTGATGCGATACGTTAGTAATTCGGACGGGGACAGAGAAATACAAGAATGGTTTATTGAGATGACCAATGAGCTAGTGAATAAAGATCACTGGAATCTTAGTAAGAATCATAAAGCTCTACTATGGAAACTATTTGCAGGTGTAGGAGTTGGTGCTCATATGCGCCATCAATATCTTAAAGCTGGCGCAAAAGAAAAAGCAAATAAGATTGAAAAACTACTATGCGAACTCTATCCAGCGATGAAAATGAGTGATATTAAATTGCTTGCTAGTATGATGACCAAAGAAGATAAACAAGAGTTATTTGACAAAATGGGCTTTGATAAGAAGCAAAGAAAGGAGTATGAATAATGGAAAATCCAAATCGTTGGGTTATTGTAGAAATTAAGACACCTAAGGAAACTATCCAAAAAGTATTTGCTGGATGGAGTGGTGGATACTTAGATGGTGACAGTTGGAAACTTAATAGCGGTATTGTAGAAGCCAAAGAAGATGGCGACTATTGGTTATTCACTGGCCACAGTGGCAATGTATATCGCTGTTTCAAATATGGTTACGGCATGACCAATTATATGGGCAGTATTTACAGCAGTTGGATTAACCAACTGCCTGAAGACACAACTATGACTATATTAGACAATTATCCTGCAGCCTAATGATTAAACTAGAAGAGCAACCATTCGGATGTGTGCATTGTGGCAAGAGTTTTATGAAAGAAAAAACTCTGATTGCTCACATGTGCGAGCAAAAAAGACGAGCTCTTCAAAAAGATGAGAAGCGGGTACTAACAGGTATGATTACCTATAACCGATTCTATCAATTGACTCAAAATGCCAAGAAGAACAAGACCTATGAAGAATTCTGTAAGAGTTCTTATTACAATGCGTTTGTTAAATTTGGCAGCTTTGTTAACAATGTAAATCCATTGTATCCAGATAAGTTTATCGACTTTGTGATCAAAAGCGGAGTTAAACTAGATCACTGGTGTCGTGACGAACTGTACGAAACATACTTGTACGAGATGTTGAAAGTAGAACCAGTTGAGGCAGCAGTACAGCGCACACTTACAACCATGATGGAATGGGGTGATATCAGCCAAGCGCAGTTCAATCATTACTTTAACTATGTTAATCATAATCGAGCAGTTAGTGATATACGCAATGGCAAGATTAGTCCGTGGGTTATGTTAAATTGTAAGAGTGGCAAAGATATGGTCAGTGGGTTTAATGATGAGCAGTTAGAAATGATAGCACCTGCGTTTGATGTACCATTTTGGTTAAAGAAGTTCAAGACAACACCAGCAGACGTTACCCTAGTTAAAGAGATATGCAAGGAAGCAGGCATAGCATGAGAGTACAATGCGACATTGATATAGACTTTGCCAATAGAGAAGATATCCTGGCCAAAATACCTCATGTGATTGCCACTCGCAACGACAAGGGTGAAATTAAGAAACACAACACAGGTGTATATCTACAAAAGATTCCTGTAGATCCCATGACCAATATGGCCACTATTGATTACGAGACTGCAGAAGCTCGAGGATACTTTAAGATAGATTTCTTAAATGTTAATGTCTATCAGGGTGTTAAGAACGAAGAGCATATTAACCAATTGATGAGTGTTGAGCCGCTTTGGGATTTACTATATGAAAAAGAAGTATGTGATCAACTATTTCATGTCAACGGATATGATAGATTACTAGCAGGACTCAAACCTACAAGTATATTAGAGCTTGCCACAGTGTTGGCACTTATACGTCCAGGTAAGAAACATCTAGTGGTTAAATGTGCGGCTGAAGGATTTGATAGTATACAAGATGAGGTATGGGCCAAGACTGATGAAGGGTACAGCTTTAAACGTTCTCACGGAGTAGCCTACGCACATGTGATTGTAATGCAGTTAAATCTTATCTGTGAAAGAGTTAGTTACGGTTTTTCTTAACGCTACGAATTAACTGAATTGATTTACGTTTAACTCTTTTCTCAGCTAGCTCGCTTAAATTAACAATCGGCCCAAATACTATTTCAATATCTTTGCTGTTGAATGTTTTGATGTATTCACGATAAGGAATCATATCCTGCTTTAAGAATATGTTAATTGGAATTTTTCTATTAGACTCCCACCACCATACTTCGCCGGATTCTAAGAATGCTTTCTTTTCTTCTTCAGTTCGTATAATAGCAAAATCGTATATGCTAGTTACATTTGAATCGAAGTTGATTAGTATGCCTATGTATTCTAGATCATTTGATCTAACACAGGTCATAAAAGGATAATTGGTTTTGAACTCGTTTCTAGTTGTCATTGATCGCCATAAATACACATATGAAATTACCAGTCTATTTATATACCAACCTATTCGAAGTAATACTAGATTTGGACAACAACAATAGGATTAACAACGTTATGTATCAACGCGAGCTAAAATTACAAAAAGGACTGAAGAATACAGTACAGCTCCAGTTCAAAAATAGTGACCAAAAACTGTTAAATATCTCCTCAAATCAATTCGTTTTCACTCTATTTGACACCGTAAATCAACGAAATCTGATCGAAAAGGATGTAGAAATTTTAGACGATGGTACTACCCTAGCTTTGCGTGGATTAGGTCAAGTTACATTAACGGAAAGTGATTTAGAAGGTTGCGAAAGTGTATATTATAGTGCTGCTATTAAAGCATTAGACAGTGACGGAAGTTATGTTCCTACGTATGCTAACACCTATTACGGCGTTGGTGCTACTGTAGAAGTGCGTCACGATATATTTCCTGTGCTACTACCTAGCCAAGAAGTTAATAACTTCGATGTGTATTTCAACGCAGATCAAAATGCACAGCGGTACGAATACTACAGTGGCAACCTAAACGGGCATCCAGAGTTCAAATCAAACGTAGCATTGCACACAGTGGCCACATACATGACCAAATATAAAGGACAGGTCATTATCGAAGGTACCTTAGAAAACGATCCAGCTACATTTGGTAATTATGCTGTTATCAGCACCAAAACATATAATGGCGCTTCGGGTATCGATTACACAAACTTTAACGGATTATTTTCAAAGATACGTATCCGTTACATACCAGCAAAGAATCCAGTAACACAATTAAACAATGATACCGTATATGCAGGAACGGTTGACAGAGTGCTCTATAGAAGTTAAAATATTTGTTTTAACTGTGAGTTGACTAAATAAGAATGTAGTTCGCGGGCGTCGGAACCCCAACTACTTTAACATTATTAAGGAATGTCAACGTGATTATTTACCCTTCATCAAGAGTATTACCGTATGTTTACATCGGAATACATAAAATAACTGGTCATATCTATATCGGATCAAGAACTGCAGAGAATTTAAAATTACCGTCTCATTTAGATTTATTTAGATACCGAACTTCTTCTAAAACAGTTAGACCCGAGTTTGATCAATATAATTGGACGATTGTAGCAGAGTTTTTCAATGGGAACGACGCATATGATTTCGAACAAGAATTAATTTATTGTAATTGGCACAACCTATTACTTATGAACAAAAATTGTCATTACAATAGCAAAAAAAGATTTAAAGCCGTTAAAGGAATACCTAAACCGGAAGGATTTGGACAAATAGTTCGTGATAGAATGATAGGTAAATGCAAAGGCCCACAATCTAAAGATCATATAGAGAAAAGAGCAAATTCTCGCAGAGGGAAAACCGCGACCGATGAACAAAAACAAAAATATAGTTTAGCCCAACAAAAGAGGTACAGTACAACAGCAGATTCTGAAATAACTAGAAAAAGAAAAAGCGATTCACATAACGGGGTCTATGAAATAAAATCCCCAGATGGTAGAGTTTGGATAACTGATGTTGGATTAAAAGAGTTTGCTACGATACATCAGGATGAATTAAAGATTTCATATTGGCAGTTGTTCAATGCTTATAGAAAGTGCTATAATAATACTAGCACCATCCGTAAAAGAAAAGATAACAACAATTGGCAGGTAACTAGAATTGACAAATTTGATAACTGATACAGTACTCCTACTCTGGAAAACAGGAAGAAAAACAAAACAGACTTCTAGCGGATGGATTTCCGGAAATGCTCCTTGTTGTGTACATCGAGGAGAAAAACCAGATCGAAGAGGTCGTGGCGGAATCTTGACTGCAAGTGGAGGGTTCCAGTGGCACTGTTTCAATTGCGGATTTAAAGCAGGATGGCAACCAGGTAAGCTACTCAGCAAGAACACTAAAGATTTACTCACATGGATGGGTCTACCCGACACCGAGCTCAACAAACTAAACTTAGAAGCCCTACGTGAAAAAGACGCAATACCCGCACCTACTAAGACATTTTCATTTGAACTACTAGATGTAGCCTTGCCTGAAGAGTGCAAGCCCATACTTGAGTGGGCTGCCGAGGGGTGTACCGAGTCCGACCTAGCAGATGTTATAGAGTACATACTAAGTAGAGGACTAACACTAGAAGACTATACGTGGCATTGGAGTGCGGCTGCTGGCTATCGTGATAGGGTCATTATACCCTTCTATGCTGGTAAAGGACAGATAGTAGGCTACACTGGTCGTAAGATTAAAGATGGCAAGCCCAAATACCTTACCCATGCTCAAAATGGGTATGTGTTTAATCTAGATGCCCAAACCAACGATAGGAAGTATTGCATAGTAGTAGAAGGTCAATTTGACGCCATAGCTATAAGCGGTGTTGCTATTATGCATAACGATCCTAACGACATACAGGTAGCACGCATTAACGCATTAGCACGTGAAGTAATAGTGGTACCAGACAGAGACAGAGCTGGCGCTAAGATGTTAAATGCCGCAATAGCTAATGGGTGGAGCATGAGTCTACCACCGTGGGGTGATGATGTTAAGGATGTAGCGGACGCAGTGAAGAAATATGGCAAGGTCTATACCCTAGCCACAATCTTACACTATCGAGAATCAAATAAGATTAAATTAGAGATACAAAAGAAAAAACTAGAGAGCCTACATGACTAATACAGATTACAGCTATGATATACAGAAACTATACTTGGAGATGTTCTTAAGCGACGCAGAAACGTTTGTTCGCTGTCAAAGCATCTTTGAGCCCGAAAACTTTGATCAAAAGTTACGTGAGACAGCCAAGTTTATGACTGAGTATGTAGATCAATACAAAGTTATGCCAGAGGCAAGTATTATCAATGCTAGCTGTAAGATGACATTAGAACCAGCAGTATTACCTAAACAAAACTACGAGTGGTTACTAACAGAGTTTGAAAACTTTAGTCGTCACAAGGGACTTGAGCGTGCTATTCTTAAATCAGCTGACCTGCTTGAAAAGGGCGATTACGGTCCTGTAGAAAAGCTAGTTAAGGATGCTATACAGATTAGCCTAACCAAAGACATGGGCACAGACTACTGGCATGACCCTAGAGCACGCCTAATGAAGCTCAAAGACAATGCAGGACAGGTCAGTACAGGTTGGCCCACTGTAGATCGTAAACTATACGGCGGCTTTAAACGCGGCGAATTAAACATTTGGTGTGCAGGTTCAGGGGGTGGTAAGAGTTTATTCCTTGCTAACTTGGGCGTTAACTTTGCACTTGCTGGACTCAATGTCATTTACTTTACATTCGAGTTGAGCGAAGAACTAGTGGGCATGCGTGTGGACAGTATGGTTACAGGTGTAGCCACACGTGATGTATTCAAGAGCTTAGATGATGTGGAAATGAAGGTTAAATTGACGGGTCGGAAGGCAGGAGGAATGCAGATAAAATACATGCCTTCTGGGAAGAATTGTAATGATTTGAGGTCGTATTTGAAGGAATATGAAGTCAAAACAGGCAAAAAACCTGACATATTATTAGTGGACTACTTAGACCTTATGATGCCTCTATCGGTGAAGGTTAGTCCAAGTGATTTATTTGTTAAAGACAAGTATGTAAGTGAAGAACTACGTAACCTTGCCATGGAAAGTCAAACAGTGGTTGTAACTGCGGCACAGTTGAATCGTGCGGCTGTAGAAGAGATTGAGTTTGATCACAGTCATATTAGTGGCGGGTTAAGTAAGATTCAAACAGCAGATAACGTAATTGGTATCTTTACTAGCCGTGCTATGAAAGAACGCGGTCGCTATCAAATACAGTTTATGAAAACACGTAGTTCAAGCGGTGTTGGACAGAAAGTAGATCTAGAGTTTAATGTAGACAGTCTACGCATCAGCGACCTAGGTGAAGAAGAAGGTGAGCAATCCTTTAATCAACAACGTACTGGCACTACAGCTAATATTGTAAATCAGTTTAAAAAGACCAGCACAGTAACAGCCAACAACGTAGATACCGAAACAGGTGAGATACGCAGTGCTGATCCAGCAGATGGTGTAGCAGTGGGCAAGGTACGAGGATCAGCTGGTAGTAGCAAGATTCGCGAGATGCTGGCTAATCTAAACTCAGAAAAAGATTAAATAGTCATATGACTAAGTTTGCCCCACCTATTGAACCACATAAAGAACTAAATCCTGCTCTATGGGATGGTAACACCATTAAACCCGAAGTACAGGTTGCACTGCTACGCATTGCCAAGGAGTTCTTTAAGTTCCTTGAGATCAATACCAAGATCAACGATATAGTTATTTCGGGCAGCCAAGCAAACTATAACTACACCAGTCATAGTGATATTGACCTACACTTAATAGTTCCAATGGAAAATATCCAATGTGACGAACCAATTGAAGCACTGTTTGATACCAAACGCAAACTATGGAAGGCCAAACATACTATTGATATCTACGGTATTCCAGTAGAGTGTTACGCAGAAGATCGTGCCAAACCGGCTGTTAGCTCCAGCTACAGTCTAATACATAATAAGTGGATTAAAGAACCAGACAGCAGTCGTGTAGAATATAACAGATCACAAGTAGAACACTCTGTCAAGGTGTGGACTACATTGATCGATCACGCAGTTGGTACTCAAGACCTAACAGAGCTACAACGACTAACAGAACTACTAATGACCTATCGTAAAGTTGGACTGGCCCAGCAGGGTGAGTTTGGTCCAGCTAATCTTACGTTTAAGAGCCTACGTAATGCAGGCACCCTTGAGCGCCTACATACTGCATTGAATCAAACTCGAGACAACGACCTTAGCTTGGATTAGCGGGAACTACCTGCGGGATATATTTCATAGCTAGATTTACACGCATCTGCGGACTTTGTCCGGGCCAGTGCATGATCCAATCGCCCGGCTGCCATTGACCACTGGTGCCTAATTTATCCAACTGACTATCAGCATCGGTATGACAGCCATCGGAAAAGCAGGCCGCATTAAGTGTACGCTGCGGCACAATCTTAACAATATCCTTGTATTCTTCTAGAGTATCAATCATAACCTGCTGTTCTTTCCAATCATGGTGTTGATATTGAGGCATCTTGCTCATGATCATTTCTAACCAGCCGCGCCCTTGTTCTGTATTACGAACCATGAGCATGCCCGCATTGATACCGTTCCAATAGGTGGCCAGCATCACATGATAGTTGTTATCAGCTACATCTTCTATCTTGGTGCTGAAGTTTGTGATCAGTGCATCGCAGTCTTTCCATAGAATCCATTCTACCTCGGGATTCATGCGACAAATAGCCAGTAGGCCGTCTATCTTGGCAAAGCCCGGAGGCATGCCGTAGTTGCTGTCCAGCACAGCAAATGGATAGCCATGTGCTTCACAGTACTTTAATCCATTTTGATCCCAGGTCAAAGGACTGAGATAAGCGTATCCTTGATCGTGCATAGTTGCCACTGCCATTACCATATTAGGTTCCTTAAAAGTAAAATATATTTGGACGCCATGGATAGTTAACTTCCAAGCGTTCTAGTGTTTCGTTCTTGCGTGTTTCTATCCACATGGTCTTGCCCAGAGCCAGCCCCACAGCGCAGGGGCTACTCATACTGGTGATCAGCATTTCGCTGCCCTGTATGACCTGTGCCATGTTATAGAATGTGGGCGTAACATGGTGAGGTACAGAAACATTCATAGTGGAGCAGAACCAATCGTGATCCTCTTTGAGTCCAATGAACACTGCTTGATCAGCTAGCCCCCAATCCAACCAACTGCGCCATTGAGGGCTTTCCACTGCATTGCCTTCTTGATAGCGAGGGCCCCGGAAGATCACATAGGGACGGCCGGGAATCTTAATGGGCTCGCGACATTCCATGTAGGGTTCAACCTGTAGGGGTATGCGATACTGATCTAGGTCCATGCCCAGAGCTCGAGCATATTGATTGGCAAAGTTACGGGGAAATACACCAGTTTCATGATGTCGAGCCGCTTCGTCTAGATCATAGTCCACTGGTTCACCCTGCCAGACGGTAAAGCCCGAGATATAAGGTTGATGCAGAATAAAATCCCGCATGCTGTCAAAGTCCTCAATACGCATGCGACCTCGATGCACACCAACATCACCCCAACCTAGTTTTTCTCGCACCATCTGCTCTAGATTGTGTAGTTTAAGATATAAGTGTCCCCCACCTAGAGCTCGCACCACGCTCAGAGAGTTGAACACATCCCCTGTAGTACCTGAATGGCTGAATGTTTTCATATAGACTATTTAAACGGGGGTCAGGACAGGCTGCCAAGATCCGAGCGCGAAGCGCCTAGCGCGAAAAAATTCTAGGTCTTTAACTGCGCAGTTAACTCCAGCTGGATCAGTCTCTAGCCCAGGTCCTGTCCCTGGTTTAACAGCTCTATAGCATCAACTACCTGATCGTGGTCCACATAGTAACGTATATGCTGCTGTCCTCGGGGATCCTGCCAACGTAAGAGCCACGTGGTGCCAATCTCAGCCACAGCAAATACATAGCCTAATTGATTACGTATGGGTCCTATACGCCAGTGTGTGACAGCGTGAAAATCGTGATCGAACATATGGTTATTTAACTCGAGTTGACAGCAGGACTAAGATAGTGTATAATATAAGCTCACAATCTGATATAAGGTGTTATATGAGCAATCCCTGTCAACACTGCCGTAAGGACATGCCATTCGGAGCCATGATATGTCCATGGTGTAGAAGTAGAGTAGATACATTAGATACTGGTATCATTGGATGGTTTCTATTGGTCATAGCCTTGGCTTGGATTTGGGTCAACTGGTTACTGCCCTTATGGCATTGGCTCACACACATATTCTGATCTATATATAGACCAAAAAAAATTGTGCAAAAAAATTTTAAACCATGAAATCTATTCCTTAAGGACTAATCTTGTACATACAACTGACCAACAGTCATCCAGACTACCTAAATGAACCTATTATAATTAACACACATAACATAGTGACTGTCTACACACAAGAAGTGGCACCTAACCTTAGAGTAACATGTATACACTGTCCTCCCTACGGTACTTGGAATGTGCAGGAAAGCATAAGTGAAGTAAGAGCCAGGTTAGACCGGGTAACGCCTAGTGAAAGGCAAAAGGCTGTACCTGAGGTTAAGAGTGCATAAGCATAGAGTCACCCTGTATAGTGAGAACATATACGTATGGGATGCTTTGAGCCTATACGATACTTACTCGAATATGCCTACTCCTAGAGCTAACCTGCCCGTAGATGATCTAACTGTGATCGAATACTTTAGTCATACCCGAGAAGCAGCATGGGCAGAGCAGCAGGCTGATATTCAGCTAATACTGGTCAAAGATGAAGTCAAGCATGCTTATACTTGTGAAGTTAGTATATGTGCGGACCTAACTGATAGACAGTATGCGGACTATATACTCCGAGGCCTACGTATAGAGTAAAAAAATTGCCGCGCAAAAATTTAAATGGTTGGAGAACCATGGCCATGGTGATTGCGCTCCACTGATGGAAGATTTGGCAAGCTAGCTGCTGCTGCAAGCATGCTTGTAGCATGTATACCGGTCCACCCCACCTGGCCCCACCATCCCCCACCACCCCCCACCTGGTGCCTCAAGCCAAAAAAAAGGGCACCTAAGTGCCCCCTAATGACCTCAGCTCTAATCTAATCTACTGCCACCATAGGCCTTCAAGCCTAGCTCGTTAACTAATACTTCAGCGTAGGCATACGCACCCGCTTCCTTAACGCTAACGCTCTGCGTAGGATAGCCTGCTGGATCCCACAACTGTAAGCCTCCATTGTATGCTTTACGGAAGCCTACACTGGCTAACCACTTGCCCAACTTGCTGTTCGTGCGCACATCGTATACAGTGACCCAACCAAAGCCACATGCATCACGCTCGCCTACCTTGCTGTACATGTCAGCAGCCGCTAGCTTGCTTACTGCTAGAGCCTTGGCTAATACTTGTTCTACGAAGTCTTGCTTTAGTTCAGTTGCTTTTAGTTCCATTTTGTTTCTCCGTTGTGTTAGTGTATACGTAGTATAATATCAAACCTGCCAGCTGTCAACTACTTTATGCCAACTCCTTAAGCTCACGCTGTAGCTTCTTCAATTGCTTCTGTAAGTCCTTAAGCTTCACAGCCGCGCTAATATCAATCGCATGCTTAAACTTCTTATTCTCCCAATCTCTGTCACTAACAATAGCATCCACATACATGTCAACAATAGTCTTTAGTGTAGCGTTCCACTTAGCACCGTCTAAGCACGTGTCCCAACATTCAATCTCATACTTGTCTGCAATGTAGTCATCAAGCTCACTTAAGCGTTCAATCACTTCTGTTTCAATGTCGTTAGCTACATCGTCAATTGTTTTAATTTTCTTAGCCATTTTGTTTACCTCGTTGCGTTAGTGTCTGTGTAGTATACTATCGATTAAACCCTAAGTCAACCTATTTCTTTACTCGAACAGTGAATAGACTGCCTAGTAGGGCTGTGGCTAACCAAGTGTTGAATGTGTAGGGAATAGCCAATGCGGGGAATAAAGTATCCAATGACCATATGGTTAAGATAGGTCCTAGAATGACTGCTAAGATACCTAATACTACTAGGCCTAGTACGCCAAAGGCTTTGGTGGATGATTTCATTAGTTTAGATCCTTATGATAGAATTGGTCCATTTGGTATAGGCTCACACAGGTTAGTACGAGGATACCTAATAGTCCCAATGTTGAGGGTGTGTTAACTTCATATGCTATAAGAGCAAGTAGCAAGGCCTTGCTGGTATATATCTTAATCATTTAATTTCTCCTAGTGTTGTAATGCATGAGTGCATTATATAGTCTAAGCGGCCTTATGTCAACTTCGGATGGCACGGATGCCTAGGGTGAGGATGAGGCCAAACACTAGGATCACTGCTATAGGTATTAGGGCTACTAGGTTGTACATTATAATACTCCTTCTGATTCTAGTTCAGCTACTGCTTCGTTGAATAGGCTTTCTAGGTCGCGGACTTGGTTGGCCACTCTAATGTCTTTCCGACGCTTACGGAGTGCTGTGCCTTTCTGATACATTAAAGGGTGATGCAGTTTACAGTATACTGCACCATCCACTAGGTCCTTTGATCCACACTCGGTTGGATTATCGCCAAGCCATTGACATCCGAGTGCTCTAACCAGGGCTAGATCAAGTACCGGATTATTTGTTTTCATTGTTAACCATCTTCTTTACTAGTTTTTCAGTATCGATGCCCATATCTTTTAATATGATCAGCATGACTGTTGATGTTTCTACTCGGCCGGCAGTGCGTTCCTGGTGTGCAATGATCACCAAGAGGGCAATCAAACTCCACCACTGCCAACCCCAACCTAAGTTGAGGGTGGCCAGTACTAGACCGTAGGTTAGATATAATGCTACGTTTAATATCTTATCCATTAGGCACGACGCATACAGGTTGTTGAAGCCATAGCCTGCCAGTTGCTGGGAAAGCTCTTGCGCAGGTCAGCTACCTTAAGTACCATGCGTAGGCTTAGCTCTCTGAGCTTGGCCGCGTTCACAGTGATGAAGTTAACGATCTCATCTTTGGTCACCTGTTCAAACTCATAGTCATCTAACATACCTTCATTAACAATCTGCTTGATGCGCAGGATCTTCTCGCGGTCTGTGTCCATCTCTAAGTCGATGTAATGGCAACGACTTTCGAGCGCATCTAAGTGGTCCTTCAATCGTTTGCTTTTCACATGATGGAATTTAATATTAGTGATAAAGATCGCCGCACCTTTGAACTCAAACCTGTCTGGAATGCCTTCACTGCGTAGCATACGGCTGTCAGTGTTCCAAGCAATGTATCGCTTCTTGCTACTATCTAATGCGCCCTTGAGGATGTTAAGGCTAAGGTCTTCCATAAGAATACTGTCGCAGTCATCGAACACTATAACGTTGCCTTCGTCTGCGAATTCGTATAACTTAGCATATAGTCCGAGGCTACTCATCGCACCTTTGACCACTTCGTATTTAGGTTTCTTATTACCTAACGTGTTGAATAGATCGTCCTTGCTGAGTACTGCCTCAACACCAAAGCTCTTACCTACACCTGGGGGACCACTTACGATCATAGCACGTACATCGCCATGCTTGACTGCTTTGGTCATGTCAGTTAAGATACTGAAGCGAGCACTTAGGCGTTCAATGATCTCTTCGTCAGTCTCTAAAGCCACTGATAGTTCTAAGGCCTTAATCGCATCGGTATCAAACTCTAGTACTGATACGCCACCACTCTTATTTGCTTTTGCCATTTGCTTTCCTTGTTTTGTTAGTGTAAGTGTGTATTATAACACCTAGCCTAGGCCTTGTCAACCACTTCTTTTTCAACAGTGGCGCCTGTATACTTCTGGCCTGCCTTGTGAATCAATCCCCAAGGATAGTATGTAATAGTTCCGCCCGAAGCAGAAGTTTTTGTAGTGCCTGGTGTGTTCATGTTATACTCCGAATACCAATTTGCCTAATAAGAACCCTGCAAAAAACAGGGCCACCCAACCTACTAAACGATCTCCCCAGTTAGGCTCCATAGTATTCTGCTCCTTCATCATACTCGTCGGCAGTGTCTTCGTCTTCTTCAAAGAAGCCTTCCAACTCAGTAGCGCAGAAGTCCTCGACAGCCGCTTCGCTCATTGTGGTCATTAAGCTGGTTGCCAACCACATTGGGTCAACGATGCCTTCTACCATTAGATCATAAAGCCTGTTAGTGTATTTGCGTGTTGCCATTTTGTTTCTCCGTTGTGTTAGTGTAAGTGCATTATAGCAGGAGTTAGCCCAAATGTCAACCTATGTTCTTGCTATGATAGCCTGTGAGTAGATGATAGATCCCAGAACCTCTGCGGAGGAGGTCACTCCACCTTGTAGCTCCCAACCATTGGCCAAGGCTGCACGTATTTCCTTTTCAACCTCTGCTAAGGTACCTGTGACAATCTTGTATCGCATATTAACCTTTCTCTGCTAGTTCCTGACACCAGACGCATCGTGTGCAGCCTAGGATGGCCTGTCTGCGAGGTTCCGGAATGGCCTCACCACAGTCCTCACACTCGGTTAGACTTGGTTGTGCCGCTTGCTCTGCTAGTCGACGCTGAACATCAGCTACCGCGTTCATGTTTAGGTGGATGGCGTGAATCTGGCCTAACTCTTCTTCGGCTCTGTTATCCATGAAGTTATCTTCTTGGTGCAATACATCTTTAGTTGTCATTAGATTTGCCTTTGTGTTTGGTCTTGCGGGTGAACTTGGTACGGTCCTTCTCTACCTTTGCTTTGAAAGGAAGATCCTTGTTGAATAGTGCATAGTGTCTGCGTACTGTCATTTTAATCTTTCTGCTCGTTTTCATAGTGTAAGTATTATACTACCTTAAACCTCTGATGTCAACCCCTAAATGAGGTCAAGAGAAAGCCCGCAACATGCAGGCTTTTTCTTAGGTCTAGCTATATGTTAGGTTTAGTAACTTTACATACCATGCCCTTTCTTCAAAATTGATTTAAGTGTTATCTCTTACTAAACTACATTATACTATCTTAAACGAATCCTGTCAATGCTCGTTGGTATCGTTCCTCTTGGTGTCGTGCCCAACTCATCTCTAGGCCATGCTGTATACGCTCCCTATCAAACCATTCAGCTAGGGCAGGAAACTCGATTAACGGTAGTTCTATACCATAGTCATCTTCGAACCAATCTGTTCTGATCTTCCAGGTCTCTGGTACCAAGTTTCGATGCACACCGATGTTGGTTTCGATCATTAATCGTTTCCATTTGCGAACCAATGTGTTTATGGTATTGGTCCAATAGGTATTGGCCCATGTGTTTGGTTGTGTCCTGGACAATGCTTCTCGAGCTTGGTCTAATCGAATGCCCAAGGCATCCAACTCATACTCAGTGGGGAATAGGTTCTTAGGTTCCCAATCGCCTAGATCTAAGGGCAATACCACTGCCTCTGGCTCTTTAGGTTTAAACCAACGCATCTTCTAACTCCTCGGGAATGTCATTTAGGACCTTGCGCTTCTTAGTCTCTGCTATCAAGCAGGCCTGCACTTCTGCATTGCCGTTGGCAAAGCCTATGGCGAATAGGAATGCCAGTGCATCCTCTTTGGTGCTGGGATACTTAAGTTCCACTAGGTCGATGTCCTTGTGTCCGCATTTGATTAGGATCTTTACTCGGTGATAACTGTTGGCATATCGAACTTTGAGTTTACCGTCGAGTCTACTAACGCCTGCGTGTGTGTATGATTTCATAGGTCTTTCCTGTTCTATCAGTGTATAGCTAGTATACTACCATTAGCCCAAAATGTCAATAGACTTCTTTGGTGATATAGAATACTTCCGCGGGATACTTCTCTTTGAACTCATCCGTGCCTGTGAACTTGTTCAGTTCAGTAGCATTGAAGAATACCTTATGCAATGCTGTCTTATGTGTCTTACGATCACTGACCGTTAGATAAACTGATGTGGCGCGTCCTGCCATGTTAGACCTCTTCTATTGAATGTGGAGGAAAGCTGAACTTCAAACTGTTCCTGCCTGTGTTGGCTGCCTCTGCACGTTTGAATGCTTCAAGTGCGCCTTCTTTAGTATCTGCTTCTACGACGATGTGATCAGTCTCAGTGTGGTTAAATTCATCCCATCCCGGCATCTCATATTCGTAGCGTACAATGTATCTTGCCATTTTGTTTCTCCGTTGCGCTAGTGTATGTGTTATTATAGCATACACTAGCCCAAAAGTCAACTAGTATTGCACCACACGCACAATCTGCGTTAAGTAAGCCCAACGCGGCTCACCTTTAGTGTCTGTGTAGTCACAACCTGCACGTCCATTCTTAATGTCTGCTTCTACGTTTTCTAACGTAACAGTTTCTGCAGGCTCACTGCCAAACCCACTGCGTATAACTACCACGCTACCTGCACGTACATCATCAATGTCAACGCCAGTGCCAGCAATGCCACTGCGTCTAATTGCGCTAATTAAATCTAATGTGTTGCTCATTTTGTTTCTCCGTTTTGTTAGTGTAAGTGCATTATAGCGCATTTCTGCGCTATTGTCAACCATTATTTTTCTTGCATTACAATGTTGTTAGTGCGTAATTGTTCTGCAGCCTGCGCAAATGCACGCACAACATCTTCTTCGTTGTTATAATCGCTACTAATAAAGCTAGCGTTACGTTGTGTTAGCGTGTCGTATGTAAAGCCTACAATAAGTCTAAACAGACCCTTGTTTGTTTTTAATACTTTTGCGTGTGCTAGTGTGTTTGTTTGCATTTGTGTTGCTCCGTTTTGTTAGTGTAAGTGCATTATAGCACCCACACTAACATTTGTCAACCTCTTTATGCCTGTACGCAGGTACCTCTGACCATGTGAAGGCTTCTGCGCCCAGTGCGTGTGCTGGCAGTTAACCCATGTGCATTTAACAATGCTTCCGTCCTTCCTGCTACCTTCTCGCCTAGCCCGTGATATACCACCATGCCCACATAGCGTTTACTTTCCCAGGTGCGGTGGTTTGCGCTGTCAGTCCATGCCATGCCTAGCTCTGCGCCCAATTGTTTGGCCGCGGTTCTTACTGCATTACGGAATTCTAATGTGTTTGCTGTTTGCATTTGTTTCTCCATTTGTTTAGTGTAAGTGTATTATAACACAGGTATTACCAAAAGTCAACTATCTTTTGGGCCATATGGCGTCTAGAGTCTCTACCTTCTGGCGATTCATTTCCTGGGTGATCTGTTCGTCCTTACCATATACTCGTTCGCGGTACATGCGTTCGAAGCAACGACCCAGACCTTCTGCACTCTTATTACCCCAGGAGGTTTCGTAGCGACCATCGTCATTGGTCTTTAGATCTAACATCTGGGCTATCTCTAGCCCAAATGCTTCTGCTTCTGCGGATGTAGAAAATTTACTTACGATCATCACTGCTCCTATGCTAGGTTATAACGATAGATGATGCCCTGTGGAGTAACCTTCTTAACAAAGCCCAGCTCTGTCCAGTCCTCTTCCAACCAAGCCAATGTCTTAGGATTCTTAAGCCATCCTCCATCAATCTTAATGCTCACACCCTTCTTACCATATGCTTCATAAATTTTGCCAGTGGTAATCTCGCCTAATGCCACCATCATCGCATCAACTTGACGGCGTAGAGAAAATGGATAGTGACTCTTGTTGTTTAGATTGCGTTGACGAGCGTCTTGTGATGCCCACCATTTGTTTGGTGCTTCTTCAGTGTTGAGTAATAGTGTTTTCATTTTGTTGCTCCGTTGTGTTAGTGTAAGTGCATTATAGCATAGGTATTACCTGTTGTCAACCCCTATCTTATGCCAAGAGAAAGGGCTGTGAACAACATTATGTCCACAGCCCTTATGATAGGGTGGGCTTACCGTAAGCCACTACCTCACAAACCACACCCCACGGAGCAACCTATGCAAAGTCTTTGTTATATTGATTACGCTTTGCCTCACACTTGTCTTTAAACTCTGCCCAAGTGCCTGAAAAAATTACGTTGTCGTTGTTAGTGCCAACAGTGACAACCTCAACCTTGTTCTTGTAAACATGGTACTCATATTCCTGCCAATTGTCCACACCTGGCTTAGGTGGATACAAGTAGAACTGCCCTGGACCATCTTTAAAGTGTGCTACCAACTGCGCGGCCAAACATCCCATACCATTGGCAACCTTTTCTGTCTTAGCACCCAAACCATTTACAATTGCAATTGGGCTAAGGAATTCAGCAAGCTCTAAACCATGTCCTTCCATGTAGCCATCATATTGGCGATATAACTTAATGATTGGCGTGTGCTTCTCTTTGCCATTCTTTTGAGTGTAAGTGTCATAAACCCATGTTAAACTGCGTGTACCCATTTTGCTTCTCCGTGTTGTTAGTGTAAGTGCATTATAGCACCCCCTAGGGGTTTTGTCAACCCCTTTAAGCGGGGTCTTACTCTAGGAGTCTTGTTCTTCTTCCTCGTACTCAGGTTCATCGTACGGTGGGTCAGTGTCAATAACAACCTTACCGAATGTAAGCTCAGCACCATCACTGCCTACTGCAAACTGCTCTTCGAAGTCTACTACGTTGCCACCTTCCATCCATAGGCTGTCCGAAGTATCGTTGATGTCACTAAGTAGGATACACCCAATGCCACCTGCATCCACAGGATACTCACGGCCTTGCTCATCCTCATAGTTACCATCACCGTGGGCGGTACTGAAGTAAGCAAAGCGAACACCATTGGCTAATTTGAATACACCTTGTGCACCGCGCCAGTTGTCTTGTCCCTTAGGAAAGAACAGCTCACACGCTTCTTGCCACTGTGGGTGCATTACATAGCACAAGTCACCGATCCAATACTTTCCTGCTGGCATAGTTCCGTAATTCATTTTGTTTCTCCGTTGTGTTAGTGTAAGTACATTATAACATCGGTATTACCACTTGTCAACCCCTAGATAGCATCAGCCTCTTCAACGTTATACTGCGTGATGTCGTCCTCAAGGATCTCAATAGCCGTCACACGCACTTCGTTATCAGTGGTCATACCGCCGAGGACATTCTTGTAGTCCAAGAGTTCTTGTGCATACTCAAGAGCCTGGTCTCGGTTATCGAACGGTTCGTCGTGTGTGATCTCAGCACGCACTGTGGTGTAGATGACTGTCTTCATTCTGCTGTCTCCATTGACATCTCTTGCAAGCGGTCATACGCATTAACAAAGTCCTCGCAAAGCAGACGCATACGATGCATAGCCTGCTCTTCGCTGTCGCTTAGGCCAATGTCTTCAAAGTCGTAACCGTCTTCTAGAACATTAACGCAATCGCGCAAATCACCTAAGGTGTTTTCGAACCTGCAATAACTCATATTAGCCATTTTGTTTCTCCGTTGTGTTAGTGTAAGTGCATTATAGCAGGTAAAACCTGCTATGTCAACCCCTAATTAGCAAACTCTTCTATGCAATCTAATACTTCTTCTAACTGCATAATAACATCTTCGATGTTGTTGTGGATAGTGTAGCAGACATCCTCGTCTTCAGGAAGTGCATCTTTGTAGACTGCAAATGCTTTCTGTTGCAAGCGGTTTGCAGTGTGAAGTGCTTCGATAGCGGCTTCTAGGTGTTGTTTGGCTAGTGACATAATGTTTCTCCGTTGTGTTAGTGTAAAGCTATTATAGCACCAATGGTAAAACCTGTCAACCGATATAGTGAACTATTAATCCAACTACGCCTGTGAGCAGCATCACACCGTTCACAACGATTAAGCTGGCCTTGCGCCATTCTATAGCTATAGCAAACCATATAGCACCGCCTACGCACAGCAACAGGGGCCCTTGTGGGTAGTATCCTAAGCTGTTAACTGCTGTGCCAACGATTAAGATCGTTGTAGCTATCCATTCTAATATTAAGATTCTCATATGTCTAAAGTACTTCCTAATCCTTTGTGATAGAACAAATGTTGTCCCACCTTGGTTATATACTGCGTACGGTCTGCCCAAGCCGGCGATACATATGATGCATGATACATTAAAGCCTGCTGTAGGGGTCTTACACGTACCTTATCCACCAGCACGCTATGCGCAATCATTTGACTCTCAGCCCACAACACACCCTTGGGCTTGTCCAACTTCTTCTTAAGTGTCCACGAGAACTGTGCCTTTGCGTGGACTACCTTGCACACACTGTTACCCCAATGGCCCGTCTTGAGTCTGTTTAAGGTTACCTGTGCAACTGCGTATTTGCCCTGCACCGGCTCCACCCCAGCTTCGTAGTATACATTCTCTGCTAGACAAGTCAAGTCATTTTTTGTGTAATGGACATTCTCATCTGTCTGCACAAGAAAAGCCTTGATCTCACGGACCTCATTGTGGACCTCAGTGATCTCACGTTGCTGGAACGACAGCAATGCTACCACTGCCGTTCCAGTTGCCGCTATGAGTAAATTACTCTTCGTCAACACTGTCTGCTTCCCACATCTCTTGGTTTTCGGAGATGGCAAAAGTATCGTCTAACTCTTGCGGTAGTTGATCACGAGCGCCTTGTGCATCACCCCAGTCTTGGTAGTAGTCATCATTGCCGTCTTGATAGATGCCAGCGAACTGCATACCACCTTCATAGTAGTAGCCAAGCACATCAAAGCCCGCTTCTTCCAAGAACGCATAAGCGCCTACTGGCGGAGCCCAAGCACTGTCAAAGTGCAGGGTGATGCTGTGGAAGCCGTCAATGGTCTCATTGATCTCGTAGTATTCATCCTCACTGCCAACATCCCACTTGGTTCCCCAATTGCTCACGCACCAGTCATACCAAGTGCTGTAGCCATATTTCTCAAGGTTGGCTTCATATAGGGCCTGTAGTTCAGCATCATCAGTACCTGGAGCACTGGTGATCATCAAAGCCTCGGGCACAGGAGCGAACTCCTGTAGCAATACCCCACGCTTAAAGGCCTCTTCGACACGCTGGATCTGACCAGCATCTTTGTGAGTAAGTGTTACGATATTCTGGCACCAGTTTGGAATTTTGGGTTCCTACCTTTCTTAATTTGTTAGTGTAAGTGCATTATAGCACCTTTCGGTGCTATGGTCAACTAGCATTCGTAAAGTTTAACTCCAGGATCTAACTGCTTCAACTCATTCGCCGCCTGTGTTAGAAACTTAAAATTCCTACGAACAGTGGCCGCATCTAGCTCGCCATCACAGGTCAAGTTCTCTGGTGATAGTTTGCCATCGATGATATCTGCAATGTGTTGTCGGTCTTGGGCAGTGGCCAACGACAGAGGTTTATTCCCCCATATGGCACGCCATTGGTTTTCTGCTTGGATAAAGGACTTTAGTGTTTTCATTACGTTTCTCCGTGTTGTTAGTGTAAGTGCATTATAGCACCTACACTAATCTCTGTCAACCTCTATCTAGGCCATCTCTACCATGTTAGCAGGCACACGCCAAGCACCTTGTGGTGTATCGATAACGATGTTCTTAATAGCGATCTTCTTAACGGTGCCTCGAATGGTTTGACGGCTACGGCTTGAAGTAAACTGGACAGCGTCACCTACACGGAATGTTCTTAGGTTCAATCGAGCGTTACGGCTTCGGACATACTTGATTGACTCTACGATTGAGTTGATATCCGCATCAGTCAATTCTGAAGTTAGGATTAGTTCATTGATTTTGGCTACTGACATAGTCTGCTCCTTAAGTGTTTAAGTGTGTAGTATAACATCGGTATTACCAAATGTCAACCTAAAAAGAATTCAATCTCTTTAATAAGATCTTCCTTCACTGGCTTGTCTTCGTCGCCATGCACATACGCGGCGAACTCCTCTTCATGCCAGCGTTCAAATGTGCTAGTCATTAGCCAATTGAATATCTTTTCTGCTGACTCCTGCTTAACCTTAGCGCGGAACGCTTCCAATGCCTTAGCACTGTCGCCTTCTGTCCAGTAGGTAAGTCCGTCTTGCTCAACTAGCAGGCCTGCTTCGATTGCTAGTTGTTCTGTTGCGGAAAAGGTTGTGCTCATGCCATTACTCCTTGTTTAACCTTGCGCCAATCCCAACGTGCCTGTGTGTATGCACGACGGCTAAGTGTAAAGCCTGGGCAGTTCTTGCAGGCCCAAGCTACGAAGTGAACTTGCTCTACGTTACTCATAAGCCACAAGCCTCGTAGAAGCGTCCATAGTCAAAGCGACTGTTCATTGCCTTAGCAACATCTGCAAAAGCCTTAGCCGCTTGCTTGCGTGCATCCAAGTCTGCGATACCTGCTAGTTCTTTTGCCATTGCAATAAAGTGTTTACGTGACATCTTGTGTTTCTCCGTTTTGTTAGTGTGTAGCTATTATAACACCGGTTTTACCTTTAGTCAACCTCAATTAACTTTAATTCGTAGAACATATCCTGCGCCAAGTCTACGCTGACAAAGTCAATAGCATACTCTTCGCCACTCTCTTCACCTGTACCGTAGAAGCGACCTGTACTGAGATCCTCTCCCAGATCTAATAAGTCCTGGTCAGTATCCCAATAGTCAATGCGGATGCCCTCGCAATTGAATGGAACATACACTGCGGCACGGCCTACGATCTCTTTAACCTTATCTAAGCTCATACCTTCTCCTTTGCAACAATCTTAGGTTCACGTCCACTGCCATCGCTGATGTAGCCTAACACTAAGGTCTCCATAGCCCGCTTAGCCTCTTGCACGGCTTCCCAAGCAAGGTCTTCTGCGGTGCCGTCTTTGAATACTTCCATGGCATCCTCGTACAAGAAGCCACCTACATAAGCATCACCTAGCTCGATGTCCTTGTAGTAGGCCACAGCGCGAAGCATGAACCAATCTAATTCATACGCATCAATCTTGCGACAAAGGTCTTCAACGTCTGTTACAGTGTCATCAAAGCAGTCTCTGGGGCTAATATCTTCCCAGGACTTTTCGATCTTAACAGTAAAGCCATCCATTTCAAGCTGGCCTAGTGTTTCCCAATGGCGCATATCATTCTCCGTTTGTTTAGTTTAAGTGCATTATAGCACAGGTATTACCAAAGGTCAATCCCAAAATTTATTAATAATCTCTTCTGCTTCCCTCATAGCACCATCAAAGTCACCAGCACCTAAGCAGAAGATCTCTCCGCTGTAGTGTAAGCACCAGCAGTTCAAGTGTAGATCAAATTCTACATCGTAACCAGTTTCTAATACATGTACAGCCATAATATTCTCCTTATAAACTTGCGGTATCAATTTCTACGTCCGCTAGGACAATAGTAACATCCCACGGCTTCTTAGCACCTAGTAGGCCTGCTGCGAGTCTTTGTGCGGCAAAGCTAGACTCTGCTTTCACTTCAATCTTCTTGCTCTTGTAGAACGCTATATACATATATGTTCGCATAGTGTACTCCTTGTTGTTAGTGTGTAAACATTATAGCGTAGGTTTTTCCATTTGTCAAGCATTATATTGGTAATATTTTGGTTGACAGGTATTACCAGCGATGCTATACTACGTATACACTAACAACACGGAGAACTAAAATGGGTACACCACTAATTGGAATGACGCTTGCAGATGCCTGCAGTATTGTTAAGGCCTATGCTGATCTACAAGGCTTACCGTTCTTAGAAGGTTTGATGGAAATGGATGCAGGCTATGATGACTTGGACCTTGAGGATCAAAGGGCCTGCAACATGGTATTGAAAGCTGGTCGAGAGATGTTTGCCCCAGTGTAGTATAGTGGGAGTAGGTACGCAGGACACATCCTACTCCCCCGTCCTGCTTGTTTTGGGCTAACATAGGCCACTACCTAACCACTGATCAGAACGTGGTCGCAGGTTAACACAGGCGCGGCATCACTATGTATAGCCTCATAGGGTTTCCTATAGGAGCAATCGATCAGCATCCTCCTAACTCTCTCCCTCTTTATGCCTGACGTTCACGGTTTACTGGTGCTCCGTCAGGGATTCGAACCCTGCCTCCCACGTTATGAGCATGGTACTCTCTACCTAGTGAGTTACCAGAGCAAAAACTTATACATTAATAATACTATATCTATTCAGTTTTGTCAACTGTTAGTGGGCCTACCTTGACTCGAACTAAATACTATTATGAAACTAGAACTTACTCCGCAGCGTATTGCAGCTAACAAAAAGAACTGCCTACTAGGAGGAGCAGCATTTGCCGCTAAAATGTCATCAGCATATAATGCTAATCCCAGCTATTGTAATCAATGCAGCACTATATTACCTCAGAGCAAGAAAAACAATAAATTCTGTAATTCCTCTTGTTCTGCAAAATATAGCAATGCACGCAAGGACTATTCAAAGTTCACACCAGGACCTGTTCCTAAACCTAAAGATCCTACAGCGGGGTCAGCACCCTATAGTACATTATTCCGTTGTGAGTGTAAACATTGCGGAGTAATTAAGCTGTATCGATCTCAAACCAAGTATTGTCCTGAACACAGGGATCTTTATAGCCACGCAGGCCGAGCTAAGTATTGGTTCACATTTAACGTGTTTCATTACCCTGATCTGTTTGATCTAAACTGGGTTAACTCTGTGGGATTTCGAAGCTCTTCTAATCCCAATGGAGTTACTAGGGATCATAAAGTAAGTGTCAATGACGCCATTCGAAACAACTATGATCCCTATTACATAAAGCACGTACTCAACTGTGAGCTAATGCTATTCGCTGAAAATAATAAAAAGAAAACCAAGTCCTCTATCACCTATGCAGAGCTAGTCATACAAGTTAACCTGTATGATCAGTCTCTGACCAACTGAGCTACAGGCCCTAAAACTACAGTGTGAGATCCCAAAGTATCCTTATGGGACGATTTATCTATCCGCTGCGCAGTACTATGTACATCGCCAATCTCACACTTCTTTATTTATAACTCAAATGATGTTATACTACACTATATGACTTATAGTATTACCTAGAATAAGTTAACTTGTTCAACAGTTCCTGCCCACAGACTCCCTCAGCAATGTCCATGAGTGCAGCCACAGTAGGTTGATGAGCATGTACTTGAGTGGGATCATTTCGCCCAGAGATTAATCTAGCAGTCTGAATCTCACGAGCTCGAACACTGGCACCTAGAATCAAATAGAATGATTCATTGGCGAACCGCTCCATGGCAGGAGTATTATCATATACCTGCTGAACTTTTCTCACTATCTTCTTTGGTTTATATACTTTAACTTCACTCATATCATTTCCTTAAGGTTATGCAGCGGGGTCACTACATATATAGTGTTATACTATAAGATACATTATACACTATATACACTAGTAAGTCAATGTATACTGTATATAGTATAGAATATAAGCTATTAAGATATAGTGAGTATAGTATATAGTATAAGAGATCTATATATACTATACAGCGGGGTCACTACATATACAGTAATATAGTATACAGTAATACAGTATACTGTATATACGGTGGGACCTATCGATATATAAGAGGGTATTAGGCAAGGTCAGAACCGCTAGGCCAAGGTCTAAATATGGTCAAGAATGGTGGCCAAATGGTGGATTCATGGGAGGTTTTTCTGTGAGATTATGGTAAAATCACTATAGAAACTGTGGGAAAATTGCTGCAAAATTTTTTGAAGGTGGGTGGGGAGAGAGGCTATGCTAGAATACTTCCCCAATGGTTCACCTATTTTCTCATACCTTGTTCACCTATTTTCTCATACCTTGTTCACCTATTTTCTCATACCCTGTTCTTACTATTCTCACAGTTCTCATGCAGCGGGGTCATACTGTATATAGTATATATAGTAATAAGTTCCCACTATAGCAAAAGCTCTTTAACTAGGTGTATAGTTCTAGCATACTCTCTTATACTGTATATAGTGTGTATACACTGCATGTATTAGATATACTGCATATAAGGTTATATGTATTAGATATAGTGTATATAGTGTATAGTATTGACTTCTAGTAGTATATAGTGTATACTGACTGTATGTATAGATTATGAGTAGCAGAGTATATATAGATACCAGCACTTATACATAGTCTATTAATATTGTCCTCACCCACTCAAGGATCTACTATGTTTGCCATATGGTCAGCTATTATACTATTATTGCTTAATGGTTCTATACTCAGTGCAGTATTTGTTTTAACCATATACATGATCAAGTGCGGTTAATGAACCTATTAGATTTCGTATAGTTTAATTTATTCACTGTATATAAACTCATAGTTTAGTTATACGTATATATTTAAACTCTCAAGATCTTCCTCTAACTCCTAGAGTATCTAGTAAATATCCATTTGGATCCTGCCTATGTTATTATTCTTTAGTTTATACATTATCTTTGGTCTAGCCCTGGCTGCTCTTGCACACTACCTACTGGATCAGGACCTGATCACTGAACAGCATATGGTTCTGCACTTTGGTCTAATTGTTCTAGTCAGTTTGATCTTTAGTCTTCCATTTATAGTCTATGTGTTGGTCAATGCGTTATGGAACTGCTTTAGTGAGTCTAAGCTCTAGCCTCTTGACCCCGTGAGTCATTTAGTCTATACTATAAGTGACTTCACTTAAGGAAAATTCTCATGCGCCCATGTCCCCACTGCACCCGAAGGGTTGATGACTCAGCTAATCGGTGTCCCTACTGCACCAGTTGGATCACTCCCGTACCCAATACTGAGGTCAGGGATCTAATTGGTCTGGTCATAGTCATATGGCTCATATATAAGTTTTGGGGCTAACATGACTTGGCGTAGGGATCTTGATGTACTGCAAAAGAACTTCACCAATTGGATCTTCACCAATTGGATGCTGATACCTCTTGTTAATAAGGCCAGTGGACTAGCTGATGTTAATCAAAGGATGCAGGCCCTGTACCCTGGTCCCTATAGTGTAATAGAAAAATTTGATCCCCGTCGAGGGTTGTTTGTTCTAGACCTAGAGTTTGCTAGCCCTCAAGCTCGTACTTTATGGCTACTCAAGTGGAGTTAATATGAAATACTTTTGGCCCGGACCCGGTGCAGATCCTGTACTCACCCACAGATTTAAAGTTAGCCTAGTCACTGATGAAATGTGGCTGTGGTGCGAACAATATGATAGTGGTCTGAGTGTAGACCGTGACTTTAGACGTTGGAATATTGAGTTTGGCCAGAACCGAGGCCGTGACCATGATGTCATACAGTTTGAATGGGAGCAGGCGGCAATTATGTTTGCTCTAAAGTTTGAGACCCTATAATGTGGGATAAGATTCAGGACTGGTATCTAACCTGGCGCACTGGCCGACCTCGCCAGGTACGTGAGTTTGAAGCATGGGCAGAAGTTACAATAGTCAAGCGTGCTAACACAGCCGAGGCTATGTTTAGGAACTTCAAGTATGTGTTTACAGTTGACTACAACAAGTTCTTTTTTGATGCTGGCATGTTTATGGAGTTAGACCCAGGAACTAAACCATATATGTTTCCACAGCGTGAGTTAGGTGATAACTTAGTCTATGCTCACCTGCGTGGAGAGGAAATGCCAATTGGCCTGTTTCTTATAACTGACTTAGGTGATGAAGATAGACTTTATGTTGCCACAAACAACGGCAAGGATGCTACTATGATAGCACTATTATACGGTTGACTTTTTTGGTAATACCGTGTATACTTAATTTTTGTTAATAGAAAGCTCTATATGAAAAAGATCTCTCGACTAAGTGATTTCCCTTATTCGATTCTTAAAACGAGAAAAGGACCTAACATGGTTCAGATTATGGCAAGGAAACTAACATGCGAGAAATATTTGCACTAACAGTATTGTTTATGGTGTTTATTGGAATTCCATTGATCTTATACTGGCACTACATTACCCTAGCCTCTAAAGCAGAATCCGATATTGAACAGTTTACTCGTCAACTACGTGAAGAAAGAAACAAATGAAAATCTACTTTGAAAAATTAAATTGGGCCCGTGCGATTGCAATCGCATTTACTATTTGGGGCAGTGTATGCAACTATCCAGAACGCGGCCTATGGGGCATTGTTGATGCTGTAGTTCTTGTTTGGCTATTATACGCTTTAGGCTATTGGGCCGCGGAGACCGATCGTGCGTCACAAGATTAACACACCAACTGTGTACACTTTACCTTCGGCGGGCGAAGCACATGCTTTCGTTAAAGGAGTTAACGTTGGATCAAAAAGTAAGGATAAAACTATAGTTGTTTACCCTTGGGGTCGAGAGGAAGTTGAGGTAATAGTATATGCGTCATAGAACTAAAACCTTACGCGAAGGCCGTTGGTACAAACTATTCAAAAGTACTAATCCTAAAACTGGTCGATCCAGCTATACCATACAGGTTGATGTGTATAATTTACGAGCGTGGGATAATGATGTGATACGCAAGCATTTTGACCCAGCAGGCAATCGTGGTAGTAAACACGGCACACGTTGGAAGTACGGTAATAAAGAAACGGCAGAAAAAGTATTGCTAATGGCAATGATAAAATTTGGAGAATAATATGGATTACAAAAGATTTCGATTTTGGTTTATGCTGTCATTCTGTGTAAATTTTCTAATAGGATTCTCCCAACTGATCTTTGGCTACAATCATTACATTGATCACAAATGGTTACTGTTAAGAGTTAGTCTAATTCTTAGTACCTGTAATTTTGTCTGTGCCAAAGTAATGTACACTAGATATAAGCAGGTCATCCAAGATGAAAAGGATGAAGTGTGGAGAATCTTATCAACTAACTATGAACATCAAATGGAGACCTTCTAATGGAAATGTTTTTTGGATTTGCCATGGGCCTGGGAACAGGGGTATGGGCAATGAATTATCTTTGGGAAGAAAAAATCCGAGAGATTATTCGTACAGGCGAGTATACCAGTCTGGTCAACCCTCCAGTTGACAAACCCTAACATCTAGTATATACTATACAATATGAATGTACAAAGATTAAGCGAATTAATTAATAACGCACATATTCTAGCTCGGGTATGCGTGGCCAACCCTCGATTGACCAAAGATGAACAGGATATATGTGAGAGTAATCTACGCACCTTAATTGCAGGGCTGTATGCAGAACTAAACGAATCAGCCCCGAATCATGAACGGCTACCGGACTCTATAAAGAGTGATTACTAATATGCATGAACTATCTCCTTGGATTGCTAGCCTACTTGCTGCCGTGGTAGCAGTGAATATATTTGCTTTGGTATTCCTTATCATATATGGGCTAGCACACCTATGGGAACGTAAATACAAGGAAGAGGATCAATGAGATATAAGAAAATCTACATAGCGGTTATGGCCGCACTTCACGGGCATAAGCGTGATCCACTTGCGTCCTCACACTGGTACTAATATCATGCTAGATCCTATTCGTCAACAAGTATTAACTATTGCTAATAATAACTCGATGATGTATGTTCACGAAACATATCTTGTTCGTTACACCCGTGATATTGTATTAGCCACTATTGCAGATTTAGAGCTCAACGGCTATGACGATGCAGCCAATCAACTCAGAGTTACATGGAAAGGACTCCTAGATGACCCCCAATAAACTTCATGCATTAAAGGGTATTGCTTTTCTTTTGGTAGTAGTAATATCAGTACTGATCCTAGTATGTCACCTAGGAGTAACACCTAGACTGTCAGATGATCAGCGGGCTAAGAATGCCGCAGAAGATCTGGGCTGTGAGTACCTGGGTCGCACCCATGATGTACCTCGTGTGGGCTTTATGGACTGCGGTGACGGTGACATTCAAATGATGAGGGTATACTAATGAAACCTGTAATTAAACAAATGTGGCAGGATGCATTTGATTATGCATTTGATGTCAGTGAACGAGGTCCTAACCTCAGCATGGCCCATATGAATGAAGTGGCATTAGAAAAGTTTGCTGAACTGGTTGTTCGAGATTGTGCTGATCATATACTCAACTGTACTGATAGATATCGTAAAGAGTATTTTGCACACTTAATTTTAGACCAATATGGGATTAAAGAATAATGGAATGTGTATATAGTTTAGGGCCTTTTTGTTGGCATACTGCTCTCAAGTTTTATATTTGGTTGGCTGGTATTATAATGATTTGGACCATGGTGGGTGTTAACTGGTATGTGAGTTACAAAAATAATCAACGCATTAAAGAACTACGTGCTCGTATTAGAGCTCGTGAAGGAAAGGATAGCATATGAATCGTAGCGCATGGTGGTTGTATTGGGTATCGATGATTTATCTAACAGTGGGTATGTTTGATATATTCATCTACAGGTTTTGTCGTACAGGGTATATCCAAGCAGTATGGGTAGTGGTATTAAGTTTGCCATTATGGATTAGACCATTGGCACGCAAGTTAAACATGAAATGTGTCTGGGAGGCATGATGAGTCATTTTAGAGATTGGTATCAAGAAAACGATGTAGAGATTACTTGGGCCTTAATTGGTTCTTTAACTGCATTTGGTATTACAGAACTAGGTCAAGGTGATTACCTGTGGGCTACTTTTGATTTTGCCTTTGCCTGTATTAATTTTATGTTTAGAAAGGCATAATATGGCTTATGTTGACGTTGAAGTAGAAGTAGAGTTAGATATGTTCAGTGATAAGGAACTTATCGAAGAATGTAAATTACGTGGAATGTCTGTTGATGGGGGTGTAGAACATTACTCTGCTCATGATGTCATCCGTGACATCTATAATGCCAAGGCCCGTGGACAAGACTACGAGCCTTTGTTACGTGATCTATTCTATCGCACACTTGGACGGGTATGCTAACTGATATAGAAATTAATCAAGGGTACAAGCCCTTAAAGCTCTCAAAGCTGGCCTCTGGGCTAGGCATTGGGGGTAGCGTACAAGAGTGGGGGCCAAATAAGGCCAAGATAGCATTTGATGAAGTTAAGAGCCTTACCCAGGGTAAATTGATCTTAGTCACAGCCATCACCCCCACCCCCGCAGGTGAGGGTAAGACCACAACCACCATAGGCCTAGCTGATGGGCTACGCAAATTAAACTACTCAAGCATAGTATGCCTACGTGAGCCAGCCCTGGGCCCGGTGTTTGGTATGAAGGGTGGGGCTACCGGGGGTGGTCATGCCCAGGTCTACCCTATGGAGGATATCAACTTACACTTTACAGGTGACTTCCACGCAGTTGCCTGCGCACACAACTTACTCAGCAGTATGATTGATAATCACTTACATTGGGGCAATGCGCTACGGTTAGACACTAGCAAGATCACATGGCGCAGAGTCAGCGAAATGAATGACCGTAGCTTACGCAGTACAGTAGTAGGGTTAGGAGCTCATAACAGCATCACCCGTGAAGAGGGCTTTGATATAGTAGTAGCCTCTGAGGTAATGGCTATATTGTGTCTAGCTGAAGATTTCAAAGACCTAAAGAAACGTCTGGGTAAGATCACAGTTGGGTATACCTTAGATGGTAAGCCCGTTACAGCTAAACAGTTAAAGGCGCATGGGGCTATGGCAGCCTTACTTAAAGATGCTGTCAACCCTAACCTAGTACAGACTTTAGAAGGTACCCCAGCACTAGTTCATGGCGGCCCATTTGCTAACATAGCACACGGATGTAATAGTGTTATTGCTACCAAGTTAGGTTTGAAACTTGCTGACTATGTGGTAACAGAAGCAGGCTTTGGTGCTGACCTAGGTGCTGAGAAGTTTATTAATATTAAGTGTCGTAAGAGTGGATTACGGCCAGATGCAGTAGTCCTTGTGGCCACTGTTAGAGCAATTAAGTACTGGGGTAATTATGATAATTTGGACAAACATATGGCTAACATCAAAGGTTGGTATAACTTACCTTGTATCGTGGCTATTAATCGTTTTGCAGACGATTCTGATGAAGATATTGCTGAACTAATAGAACATTGTCGAGAAAGAGATGTTGAAGCAGTAGAGTGTACACATTTTGCAGATGGCGGGGTAGGTGCTCAAGAACTAGCACACGAAGTTGTCTTGGCCATTGACCAATCAAGCAAGCAGATGGAATTGACCTATGCTGATGAAGATACATTATGGACTAAGATAAATCATATTGCCAAGAGAATATACGGTGCCGAAGGTGTTCATATGGATGCTAAAGTATCAGCACAGTTAGATCTACTACAGAAACATTATGGAAAGTATCCAATCTGTATTGCCAAAACACAGAGCAGTTTCAGTGATGATCCTACAGATAAGAACTCAGCAACAGACATACACACACTAACTGTGCGTGAGCTACGCCTGTGTACCGGAGCAGAGTTTATTGTGGCAGTATGCGGTAACATCATGACCATGCCAGGACTACCAGAACGGCCAAACGCTGAACGTATTGGTATTGACCGACAAGGGCGTATTGAGGGATTAGACTAATGGCAGTTGTTTGGGAAAATAGAGAAAAGAGTAGATTCTTAGTATCAGGACCTTTCGATGAAAGTATGCCTAATCTATATGTTATTATTGCTGATTTTGGTTGGTATATCGAGCATACTGACGAAATAGAATATTGGATGGATCAGCATTTGCCTCAAGGAAGACATCATCGAGAGGGGATGGTTATATCGTTTGATAATCCCAAAGACTGTTCGCATTTCTTATTAAGGTGGATGGTTTGAGTCATTCTGCCTATAGAGAAATTACAAAACCTTATTGGGATCATCATGACGATGTATATGCCGATGAAGTAGAAAATGGTTGGGAGCCAAAGTTTACATCTTGGTATCAACACACTATTGTAAACGACATTGCCCGTGGTGGATTTGATTGGCATTTTGATACCTACGAACAGATTGCCAAATGGATTCCTGAGAACGTGGAAGATTGGGCTAACAATGCACAATGGCTCAAGGTCAGTGATTGCATCTATGTTAGATTTAAGCGTGAAAAAGATTATGTTTGGTTTATGTTGAAGTGGGGCTAATATGCCAAGAAACGGCGAATACGAATTGTTTACCTATAAAGGTACAATTGTCTGCATGGATGACCCGGATATCCCGAGAATAGAATTCTCTGAAGAAATTGCCGAGTGGATACGTGAGCAAGACCATTTAATGTGGCGTTCATTATCACCGCCCAATCAAGATATATTCTACCTAAAACCTAAACTATATATGATGTGGAAGTTAAAGTGGGTATGAATGGTTTCCAACAATCAGTACAATCAATAAAGGAAAATTTTGCTTGGTCTACAATCTGTAGCAGCCGAGACTTTAGACATCAAGCTCAATGGGTTATTGATAATCTAGGCCCGCAAGGTATTAGATGGGAATATTCTCAAACAAAATACTACTTAAAAACAGAACAAGACAAATTATTATTTCTATTGAGGTGGAGTTAATGCTAATACCTGTTGAAACTGTACATAAGGCTGTTAGGGATCTCGAATCTCACGGGGATATAACCCAAACTATGTTTGAAGATCGTTATCGCTGTAGTCTTTGTCCCAGCGATAGTCTAGAGCATTATGATGTTATTTTTGATACACCTCAAGCTGCTATTATGTTTATAATGAAATGGTCATGAGATGAAAACAATTTGGTTAAAGAGTCCTATTGCAGAACTATGGTGGAAGTTCTGGCCTGGGAAGATCATTGACCTACCGATGCCAGATGGCTTTATGTCTGAAATTGTATGGGGTGTTGTAACAGTAGGAACAAATATGTCTGAGCAGTATTACAATATGCTGGTCTGGATGGAAGAACATGTAGGAGTAAAAGGACGTGATTGGAATTGGCAAATTCATACAACTACTGAATTATTACACTATAAATCTGAAACTAGATTAGCTATTAAACTTCGACGTGGTAAAGAAAAACAAGCAAGTATAATAGCATTAAAATTCTCATGATATTAAATCGTACACAATTTGCCATACACTTTAACAATCTGCAACCTGGACTAGGTAATCGCAGTAGTGCCTTATGGAGTCCCGAAGAATATCTTAGAGTAAACAAATCTGTGGCATTTGTTTGTGTTAAACCTATTAACGTATCGGCGATAGGAAAAATAGTATATTGGAACTGGTGCAAGAAACACTTACAAGGAAAAGTAGCCTGCTACAGCAGCGATGATATTAACGAAGAAGAATGGTGGGGATTTACTAATCCCGATGATATTGTATTTTGGATGCTAAGATGGGCGAACTAATAAACTCAAATACATTCGCTGATAATACAGAGAACTCTAAAGACAGAGAAGATTGGTTACTTAGACGTAACAGATACTGGATGAGATTGCGTGCAGTCCATCGTGAGTTTAATGCTCTTAAAGGTGGGAATTACTCAGCAGGTGACGAACTTTTTGTCAAATACCTGCAAGATACCTACGGAGTTCAAATGCATGTTGAAAACACCCATATTACTGCCCTCTACAATGTAGTAGACAAATCAAAATATCTGTTATTCTTAATGAAATTTGATGTATGAGTTTTGGCGGCTTTTCGTTACCGTTTATAGGCACTAAAGAGGAATATCAAGAGCTAATGGCCAAACAAGAAATAGCAAAACGTACACTCAATCTGTATAAGAATCTATTATGGCGGTATCGTCTTAGGACTGAGATCTCTATCAAGTGGCCCATTGGGTGGACACCACAGGATCATTTGGGCAATAGTGCTGAAAGCTCAGACCCTAATGTTTGGTACCGTGATTGGTTTGAACAGCATGCTGGTCGTCAAGGATGGGCATGGGATTGGCGTATTGGTCAAACGCATACTTACGAACTTGATCCATTAGTTGAGGTGCATGATACATTACGCATTAAGTTTCGTGACCCAAAAATAGCAACCTTGTTTATATTAACTTGGGTAAGATAAATGGCAAAAAGTAGTTTTGAAGAGAGTCTTGAGGATATGATAATTCAGGAATGGTCTGAAAGTTGGGATCATGCCGTCTTAGATGAGCTATGGGGAAATACACCTAAGACCTACAGCATAAAAAAATCTTGGCGTGATCGCAGAGGCAGACAGATGCATCGCATTTCGGTCAGCGGTCGTGTGCTGGAATGGTTAGAAACTACACAGTCACAATACGGTAAATCAAATCCAGAATGGTGGAAGTTCCAAAATGAGATCAACATCACAGATAAGATGTTAAGTATGTTGATACTAAGATGGGGTAAGGAATGATGTATAAAGTAACAAAATTAGATGGTAGATTTGCTGGATCAGATCGATACAAGTATTACATCAGCCCTAAGGGAAGAACTCCGTTTAATATAGTTAAACCTTTGTTCAACGATTGGCGCACATGGTGTTGGGCCACATGGGGACCAGCTAGCGAACGTGATTGGTATGCAAATGTTGACTGGGCATGGGATACTGAACACAATCATCTACGCATCTATCTGCGCAGTGATAAACAATTATCTATGTTCCACCTCAAGTGGGGTTAAATAGTCGTATGAGCAACTACAACAAAGTACAGAATCAGATCAAACTGTTAGAAATCAAATTGAATAAATTTAGATTATACGAGCAAGAGATAAGATCAACAGATCAATGGAATACGAGACGTATTGATGATTGTGTTAAATCTCAGGAGAAATTAGTTGAGATGATCAAGTACTGGCGTGGTAAATTGCCTAGCTAGCAGCAAATATTACCTGTGCCGCGCCACTACCTGCTGGCGCATCTAAGATAGTCCAATCCATGCCCAAGACTGGTGTTTGGTGTATATGGCTACGTGGTATCCAATACTTATCTACATCAATCTTAAGTTGATCAACGATATTGCTAAACACACTGTCCAAACAGATAACTGCCTGAGCGCCTTCGATTACCTTAAGCCAATCAAACACACAATCAGTAATACCTTCTGTGATATTAATCACTTGCCAGTCAGCGGGAACATTACTTAGATCTGGTTCACATTTAAACGAACTACCTTCTGTATGAGTTACAATGTAGTTTTTGTTCTTAACTACTCGATCATATAGAGCTGTTTCACGTGCAGGATTGCGGGTAATACATTCATCTAATTTCCATTTGTTTAGGAATGGAACACCTGCTTTGGTATATTTGAATTCATCAAAGTGTTGTATTTGAAAATAAGGAACTTGAGCAAGTTCCGGAACTGCATTAAGACTTTGGTACAAGCAAATAGTTTCTGTTACGCCCAATGCTTTGAGTCGTTTCATTGGTTCAGAATAAAAGAAATCACCTCGACTATCGACTGGGATTGGAATCCAGTTGACCCAGGGCGCCACATCGCGCACACTGGACCAAAAGGGTTCACAAATTGGCCAATAAATTTCATTTCCTTGATCTGCATAGTATTTGGCAATAGGAAGACCTATAACTAAATCCCCCAGCCCTCTCGATTGTAGTATTCCTAATTTACTCATTAATAATTGTCCATCCATACTGATAAAACATTAGCCTGTCCGTATATAGCATAGGCTTGTTGTGTTGCTTCGTAATTGTTACGGGCTGAAACTACAGTCTCACCCCAACCACCATTTGGAAAACGATAACGTACCTTAAAGCTAAACATAATATGCCCTTTCTAAGTTAACAGCATAAACATATTATAGTATCTATTACCGGTTTTGTCAACCTTAAAAGTAGTGTAATCCCGGGTGTTCTTTGAAGTAACATTCATTTCTAGTTATCTCTAAATCTCTACGTGCTTCACACCAAATTTCCTGATGTCCTAGTCCAATTGCCACGCTGAGCGCCACGCTTTGATTGCCTATAAATGCATCAGCACCTGCGATGTATTCAGCTACTTCAAGTAGAGAGCCTGTAGGTTGATAAGGAATTTCCCAACCTGTTGCAGATTTAAATGCTTCGTACTCTTCTGGCAAGCCCAAAAAGAATGCTCGATCTTCAAAACCCTGTAAGGCCCAATCATTCCAAATAGGACTTAACTGAGGTGGTAACCATCGTGCAGTACGATTGATAGCAATGTTACGTCCTTCAACAGTCTTAATATCTGGTACTGTGAGCCAAGCATTATTTCGTAGTTCTGTTAACACTTCCGGATCTACAATACCAAACGCAGCCCCATATACATCTACATAATTGCCCGGATGACGAATAAACAGTGGACGAAACTTATCTAGGTTATGTGTGATTTCGTCTACTGAAGGATTTAATTTAGCAAACTTTGTGATATAAGGTTGTGCTTCTAACAGACCTTTGATGAATTCGTAGTCCGTGTCGTTCATACGCCCTGCATGGAATGAGGGACTTTCTACACCATAATAATGTCGACTAAGAAAGTCAATTTGGTCCATGTGTAGATAAAACGCACCACCACCAAAATGTTGTACTATGGGCAAACTGTAGATTAAGTCACCTGTTGTACCGCTATGGACGAAAGAGTTTGAAGTAATAATCATAATATTCCTTAATATATAAATATGTGTAGTTCGCGGGATTGGCGTCCCCAACTACTCTAACAGTTTACAAGGAACTATCAGCAATGACTATTTACTACCTATATATCAAGACCCACAAAATAACTGGACTTAAATATCTCGGGCAAACATCTGCATCTGATCCGCATAAGTATCCTGGCTCAGGAGTTGATTGGAAAAATCATCTTAAAGAACACGGATATAACTATACTACTGAAATTCTAAGAGAATGTCAATCAAAAGACGAACGTAGAGAATGGGGATTATATTATAGTAATTTATGGAATGTAGTAGAAAGTGAAGAATGGGCTAATCGTATTCCAGAAACTGGCGGCGGTGGCAATATCACCCCAGAAGGTTGTGCAAAAGCAGTTAATACTAGAAAACAAAAAGGAAGTTATAAACGAAATGAATCTGCTATTGCAAAAGGATTAGAAACAAGATTACTAAAATACGGAACAACAAATACCTCAACTCCTGCTGGTATAGTCAAAGGACTTGAAACTAAAAAACGAAATGGAACATCTGGTAATAATTTAACTCCTGAACGTATTGCTAAATGTTTAGAGACTAAGAAGAAAAATGGTACAATGAATAGCAATACCCCTGAGTCAATTGCTAAAGGACTTAATACTAAAACAATTAACAGAAATACACCAAATTCACCCACGGTAATATCTAAGGCACTTGAAACTCGCCGTCGAAATGGCACCATGAATACATCAACTCCTGAATCGATTGCAAAACGAACAGAAACTCGCAAAAAACGCATACAAGAAGGTACAGACGGAGTAATAATGAAGGTAGTTTGTCCACATTGTAATAAAGAAGGCGGGCAATCGATTATGGCACTTTGATAATTGCAAAAATCGCAATACTTGACAGATCTTGAGCAAGGTGTTATTATATATAAAGTTATCTCAGGGAGGTAAATGGGATAACTAAACTTGCGTCACCAAAATATCGGTGGTGCTAAACAAAGGGAGGTGCAAAGTATGAGAGTATTTTTCTCAAAGATAGCGGCCTTGGTCGTAGCTCTAACAATATGTATGACAGCTAGAGCGAATGAAGTAACCGACGTGCAGTTAACACGTCAGCTAACATGTTTAGCACAAAACATTTACCATGAAGCAGGCAGTGAAAGTATTCAAGGTAAAGTGGCTGTAGCACAAGTGACAATTAACCGTGCCAACAGTGGTAGATTTCCTAGTACCATATGTGGTGTAGTAAATCAAAAGACAGTCGTAGCAGATAAAACAATCTGCCAGTTCGATTGGGCCTGTGACCCTATTGCTCTAAACCGCAGAATATATAATGCGGCCTATCAAGAGAGTTACAGGGTAGCAGAGTTAGTTCTACTAGGTGGTAAGAGAGTAGAAGAGCTAGGCGAAAAGACCATGTATTTTCATAATACACAATCTAATCCACACTGGCCATTGCAACGTATTGCCCGCATAGGCAACCACGTATTCTATACCAGTGATACAGAAACAAGAAAGGTAGCATATAATAAATAAGACTATGAGAGCTAGAGAATTTATTATTGAAAACAAGCGAGGTACACCAGAGGTTTTCCTAGATATGGATGGTGTCCTTGCTGACTTTTTTGCAGAGTATGCTAACCTAGCAGGAGTGAAAAGCGGTAGCTATCGTGACATTCCTCCAGCTAAAGCAGATCCAACGCTACAAAAAATGGTGGGCACTGATTTCTTTGCCCGCCTTCCTAAATTTCCAAGTACTGACAGTCTAGTCAGTATGACAGTAAAGATGTTTGGACACTATCATATTTGCAGTAGCCCATTACGTGGCGACTTTGAAGGTAGTGAAAAATACAAAAAGATTTGGATCAAACAACATTTGAATCCACAACCAGTAGACATCCTTATTACACCAAACAAAGCCAAATATGCAGTACAAGCAGATGGTACTCCAAACATCTTAATTGATGACCGTGGTAGTAACATCAGTGCTTGGGAAGCCGCAGGCGGAGTTGGTATTAAATATCAAGCAGATGAAGATGGTCTTGATGTAGTATTAGCAGGCTTCAAGCGTGCAGTAGATATCGTCAAAGGTCGTATGAAACACGAGCCACAGCAACTGACCAGCAAAGATAGATCAAGTGGCAAACTAATTGCCAAGAGTGGCGATGAAGAAGAACATCCAAGTTCGCCAGCAGATCTAAAGAATAAAGAAGTAGCATAAGGTAAATACTTGTATGAGAGCAAATGAATTAATATCAGAAATGGGTTGGGGCGCAGACAGCCAAAAAGCAGGCACTGAACAAAATGCCCGTGATTGGGAACATGTTATGGCCAAACATACTAACAGTAGCCCAGAGGTCAAAACAATCTTAAAGATGCTACGCCAAGGCAATTGGAAAGCAGCCTACGCTGAGAAAGAAGCCCTAGGTAACGGTGGCAAGAGTGTTGACTTTTGGCTAGCACATGCCAAGAAACAAGGCTATACAGAATCACTTGAAAAACGTCTTGCAGAAGAAATCGATCAAGACGAGTATACCAACGAAGCAGACATGGTGCAGAGTAATTTACACACTATTATCCGTATGGCAGAAGAATTAAGCAAGATCCTAGAAGTTAACGAAGATATGGCAGAATGGGCTCAAGAAAAGATTGCCGTGGTTAAATCTATGATTGTTACTGTTGGAGATTATATCATCAGCCAACATGAACAGGGTAATGTACAACATACAGACGAAGAATTTGAACTAGATGAAAAGACATCACCTAAACTATGCCGCAGTGGTAAACGTCTAGGACGTAGCGACTATTCAAGTTGCGTATCACAAGGGTTAAGAGCCCACACATCAAAAGGTAAAGGCCATACAGATGGACATGGCAACTATCTAAAAGGTAAGAAAGCCAAAAGTACTAGATACGGTGGCGATGTACCTGACTACAGCTAACACAAATAATCAAGCCCATTTAGGGCTTGACTTATATCTGCATCTATGCTACTATTATGTTATAAATATCTTTAGTAAACCTTTTCAAGGAGTAAGATAATGAAAAAACTATTAGTAGCTCTAGTATTAACAATGTTCGCAACATCAGCAATGGCACATGGATACGGTCGCGGAGGATATTATGGCGGGTACCACGGTGGATACGGTGGCGGTTATGGTTGGGTCGCACCATTAGCAATCGGCGGGTTGATTGGATATGAATTATCACAACCACGAACAGTCGTAGTTACACCTCCTCCTGTGGTATATCAACAACAACCTATTATCGTACAACAAGCCCCTAGTGTGTTGCCTCCAGCACCGTACGGTTATCACTACGAAAATATGTTAGATGCTAATTGTAACTGCTATAAAACTGTGTTAGTAGTCAATCAATAATGGTACCTACAATAACAGTAACTGAATCAGCAGTTAATAAAGTAAGCAAACTATTAGCCGACGAAGGTAATCCCAATCTTAAACTACGCATCTTTGTCGAAGGTGGCGGATGCACAGGATTCCAATATGGATTTACCTTTGAAGAAAATCAAAACGATGATGACTTTGTTATCACTCAAAATGAAGTTACATTCTTAGTTGATACTATGAGCTATCAGTATATGGTTGGTTCGGAAATAGATTATACAGAAAGTCTAATGGGTAGCCAATTCCAAATACGTAATCCTAATAGTATCGGAACTTGCGGTTGCGGAAGTAGTTTCGCAGTATAATGCTATATCAAGCACTGAAACCATATTCTATCCTATTGCAACATGACGAAACTCGCGACCTAGATGCGGGCCTCGGAATGATGTTGCTTCCCGAAGACAATTCTAAAGTATTTCTACATTGGATGAATGGAGATAAACTCCGTGCCAGCTACACAATGAGCAAGGCCACTAAGGTCTATGAAACTGTACGTTTAATCAACGCATCGAAACGTGTAATTGAGATTAAAATATTTGATCTTGGTTGACACGTTTGAGTTTACAGTTTTCAAAATGCCAGCGTTTCATATTACATCTGCTACCCGTTTTGTTACAGTAAGGACAAGTAACCTTTATCTGGGAAGGATGAGTTCCGTTCTCCAATTGCTTACGTACAACATCGCCGCCTAATAGATTATGCGTCCCATTTGCTACTCTTTTCAAATTATTTTGTAGCTTATAGTCGCCATTAAGAAATAGATGAGTCCCGTCTGCAATTCTTTTTTGATTAGTTTTAGATTGCAGTTCTCCGCCAAGGAACGGATGTGTTCCGTTTTCTATTCTTTTCTGATTTGACTTACGTGCTACTTCGCCACCTACCCAGGGATGGGTTCCAGATTCTACCCGTCTAAGATTTTCTCTTGTCGCTGATATTGAGTCTACTCCGTCTCCGGTTTCGGGTTTAAGATTAGCCCACAGTTTCTTTCCTAACTCATCTCTTGCCTCAACAATATCCCATAGATTGCTATAGTAGGTACCTAAGCGTTTTATTTCTTTCTTTGAGTCACATTCGTGTAGTATATCGGTGGTGTAATCATTGCCGTGTACCTTGAGATGATCTAACCAATATGATCCGCTCCCTTTATATCTGTGAGGATCCTTTGATTTTGTTTGTCCGAGATATTTCAATCCGGTTTTATTATGTGTCTTTATGTATAGATAAATAGGCAAGCTGATTGCTCCTTTATAGCATTAGAGTAGTTGGATATCCCCATATCGCGAACTACATTTATTTATCTCTTGACAGCACAGCCATCTTAGTGTATAATAAGTTATTGATCAATTAGAAAAAGGAAAGATTATGGCTGACCCGTGTGATAGTATTATTCGCATATTAAGAGATCACAATTCTCGACTTGATAAAGAATCTATTATCGAAGTGCAAGCACTAGAAAAAAATTCTGAATTTTTTGAAGGTTGCAAACTTGCCTATGACAAGATGATTACATTCGGAGTTAAGAAAATCCCAAGTCATAGTGGGCCAGATGGACAGGGACTGCCGTGGGCGGCTTTCTTAGAATTAACGCATTTACTTTATACTCGTCAACTTACAGGTAATGACGCAATTTCTGCAATTGAACTAGCCTTGTCGGCCTCAACAGGATCTCAATGGAATGATTGGTATAAATTGATCTTGCAGAAAGATCTAAGATGTGGCATCAGCGAAGTTACTATAAACAAAATAGCCAATAAAATTAATAAAGATTATACCATTAATACATTTTCTTGTATGCTAGCACACGATGGCGCTAATCACGAGAAGAAGATTGCAGGTAAGAAATTACTTGAGCCTAAACTAGATGGCGTTCGTGTTCTAACTATTGTTAATATGGATAATCGTACTGTTACCCAATACACTCGCAATGGTAAGTTACTAGAAAACTTTAGCCATATTACTCAAGCACTTGAAGCTAACATTGATGACTTTGAACGCAGTTTTGTTCTAGATGGTGAAATGATTAGTACCAGCTTCCAAGCACTTATGAAACAGGTACATCGCAAAGATGATGTTAAGGCAGATGATGCTGTGTTAATGCTATTTGATATTATTCCTCTAAGTGAATTCCAAGCAGGCAAAAGCACACTTGGTCAGCGCCGCCGTTCAGCAATGTTAAAAGGATTTAATCCTACGTTTGCCAAATGTGGCAACATTGGTGTTGTGCCACAAGAAGAAGTAGACCTAGATGGCTATGTGGGAGAACTGCAATTCTTAGAATACAACAAAAACGCTATCGATGCCGGATATGAAGGCATTATGATTAAAGATGTAGATGCTAAGTATGAGTGCAAACGCAGTGTTAGTTGGTTGAAACAAAAACCGTTCATTGAAGTATCATTAACTGTAACCGCAGTTGAAGAAGGTACTGGCAAGAACGAAGGTAAACTTGGTGCATTGGTTTGTGAGGGTGTAGATGATGGGAAACGTATTGTGGTCAATGTTGGCAGTGGGTTTACTGATATTGATCGCGAAGAGTATTGGGCCGGCAAGGAGGCTATGGTTGGGCAAGTTGTGGAAGTCCGAGCAGATGCAGCGACTCGGAGCCAGGATAGTGAGGATATTTACTCTCTACGGTTTCCGCGCTTCTTGCGATTCCGAGGATTTGCAGCAGGTGAAAAAATCTAAGATGGATAAAGATGCTGTTAAAGATGTTACCTTTGGCGGGCTAGTAGAGATAGTTAAATCTAAAAGATACTATCGCTACAGTTCAGTAGGTCCAGAGTATAGCTATCTAACCGAAGATGGTGAGAAGATGATAGTTGAATACATCAATCTAATGGCATACAAAATACACCAAGCCGAAGAAGAAGAGCTCAACAAGCGAGCAAAGGAACTAACTATGAAAGCATTAAAGGGAGAGTCAGTTTAGTGGCCAAAGAGGATTTAATCGAACTCGAGGGAGTTATAGAAGAGTTACTACCTAACGCTACGTTCAAGGTTAGGATCAATGAAAAGCACACAGTATTAGCCACCATCTCTGGTAAGATGCGTCAGTTTAAAATACGTATTCTTGCTGGAGATCGAGTCCGAGTTGAAGTCTCAACATACGATTTATCACGCGGTAGAGTTACCTACAGAGAAAAATAAACAGGAGCCTTAGCTCCTGTTATGTTATACCTCAAGGCCTAAATACATTGGCCAACTTGGGTGCCGATGATCAAACGGTAATTTCTTACGTTGTTCTACTAATTGGTAGTAGTTTGGTTTGAACGGCACTTTCTTAGGGTTGATTCGATAATCATTACCTTTATCACTGTTACAATCACCACAGGCACAGGTACAGTTTTCAAACGTACTCTTACCACCTAGGCTTGTAGGCAGCACGTGATCTAATGTAGCAGTTTTTTGAGTAACATTGATACCGCAGTATTGACAAATAAATCCATCACGTAAGAATACGTTGGCTTTACTAAAGCGAACGATGTTCTTCTTTTTCATATATTCTTTCATCATAATAACCGCAGGTACTCGGGTACTCCAGTTTGCACTGTGTACAATCCAATCCTCGTGCCATTCCATTACATGAGCTTTATCCAAGACCATATAACGAACAGCTTCCTGCCATGTGATAACACTCAATGGCAGCATTGAAATTGGTGTGCCGTCTGTGTTTAATACTAATGTTGATTGCATAATATATGTATTTATTTGTTTATAACGCTACTAGTATAACATAGAGTTGGGATTAGAACAAGTTAAATTTTGATATCACTATTGACAGATGTATTCCACATGCGTCTACGTTCTACACCTTTAGACTGTGCAAACTGTTTAGGATTGCAGTTAGAGCATACATGATAGTAGTCATTGCTGACCCTGCGAGGATCTATCTCTCCTCTAGTTCTTTCAAACCTAGCATTACAATTATCGCAGGTAAAGATCAGCATAGTTAAGGTGCGAGTATAATTGTGTACTACACCTTGTTTACTGGTGCGTTGGTATTGTTTAACAATCTTCCTAGAGTCGATATACATAGAATTATTTACATTCGGATTATAAAATATACCGCTAAATATGTACAAGAACACCATAGTAGGAATTATACAATGTCAATACAATACATCAACACAGGTACCGCGGCCAACAAAGGTAACGGTGACACCCTTAGATTAGCATTCACTAAGATCAATCAAAACTTTGCGGAGATTGCCGGTAGCAATAATGTTAAAGGATCAGTTGGTGAAGTTATATCTAATCCATCACTACAACGCGGTATTTCAGTAACATACAATACTGTAACACAATATGCCAGCTTCCTAGTTAACATAGCCAATACCAGCACCTTAGGCGGAGTTAAAGTTGGTAATGGTATTAGTGTAGATGGCACTGGAGTAATTAGTGCGTTCGATGGCAACTACAATAACCTAGCAAATATTCCGCAGGCCTTGGGCACTACTGATAGCCCAACATTTAATAATGTACACATCACTGGCAATGTTGACATTGCTGGACAAACTACTATTGTTAATTCAACTGTGGTAACCACAGACGACCTAACATTAACTCTAGCCCACAATTCAGCAAATGCTGCGGCCAGCAATGGCGCCGGTATTATTGTTAACGGTCCTGTAACTCCTGCTAGTATTACCTATAACAGCGACAATGATTCTTGGGTGGCTAATAAACCATTTATCGCAACCAACATATCCATCGGTGGAAACAATGTTGTTACTGCAAACCAATTAGGCGATATCACATTCTCAACTAATGTAATTGGTACCAGTAACGCAGGTGAAGATCTAGTACTTACTCCTAATAGTACTGGTACATTGGTCTTAAACAAAATCAGTACATTGAAGGCCTCTGGTACTATCTATCAAGGTACTGCCTACGATAATATAGAATATACCGATACTTCAATTCGTGTTGATGCCGACACCAACAGTTACGCACAAATGATTATGAAGAATCACAATGCTGGCGATAATGCCAGTACTGATTTGGTCATACTAAATGACAGTGGTAATGACTTTACTAATCTAATCGACCTTGGTATTAACAGCTCAGGATATAATCAAAGTGCCTACAGTGTAACACAACCAGGTGACGGATACTTGTTCACAGATGGTGGCAATTTGGTATTAGGTACCCAGAGCCCAGGTAAAGCGATTATATTCCATGCAGGCGGAACCACTACAGATGATGCAGGCGGTTCACTAACACAGTACGCTTGGACATTTAACAGACGAGTAACAACCATAGTCAACCAACCTGCTCGCTTAGATTTCTTAGTACAAAACACCAGTAATAATGTAGAAGCAAGCTCTTATTATCAAGCACAAAACGATTTAAACGATTACATACGAATGGGTGTAAACTCTAGTCAACGAGTTGATGGCAACATCTTACAAGGTGAGGCATTCTTATATCCAAGTAGTTCTGGTGGTACATTCCACATCGGTAATCACTCTAATATAAATTTCTATACCGATCCAGATGCTGGATATACAGGCACTCCTACATTGGTATTGAACTATGACCAAGGTGCTGCTATATTAGATGCTGATTGGATCCCAAATAAAGATAACACATATAACCTAGGTAATTCAACCAGCACATGGCAGGCATTGTATCTAAACTCTACATCAACTGTGGCATTTGGCACCAACCAATTAGCACTTGATAATTCAGGCAATGTTCTAGTTAACAGTACACCAATCTTAGGCAGTATCGAAATAACCGGCGCAACAATAACATCAAAAGATACCTACGGTCCTTTAATTTTATTAGGCAATGGTGTTACTAGAAATGCTTCTATCCAATTTACTCCAGAATCTACTGAGATTGATGTATATGGTAGTTTTATGTCTGGACCTCCAAACACTTATGATTTAGGTGGACCTTTCAATCATTGGCGCGGTGTATGGGTAGGCACCGACGGTATACAATTCCTTGATGGCAGCTCATTAACATCAGCTAACAGTGTAGGAGCTCAGGTTGTAGTTAACTCTACAGGTACAGTGGCCAATACAGGTACATTATGGTATAGTACAATTGATGGTAGACTATACGTTGGGTATGACGGTACATTTGTTGATACAAATCCTTCTCCTGTACTTGACCTATCAACTGTTACACAAAATATTATTCCAGGCGTAGATTTAACCTATGATTTAGGTAGTCCAACTAACCAATGGCGTAGCCTATATGTAGGCACATCAACTATCTATTTTGGAGGAGTTCCTCTTACAGTTGACACCTTAACAAATACACTGTTATTAAATGGCTCGCAAATAACAGGTGGTTCTGCAACAACCTCAACTTTGGTCAATGGTGGTCCTAGTGTCACAGTAGACAGTAATGGGGTCCTTTCAACACCAAATAATGTAATATCTAGCGGTACAGTATTTGCTACCGGATTAAACACTACTGGACAAATTGTTATACCTAATAATGGGGTTGCTGGCGGACTTGTTTCGCAAAATGGTCAAGGAAACATTTATTTCAATACTGACAACAGTCTTAATTTCATTGTCGATGGAACTTATCAACATATATTCAATGCCGACGGCACTATAATATTTGGCGGTGGATACATATTCCCTAATACTCAAGGAACTCAAGGTCAAATTTTAGTATACGATCCATCTGGTTCTGGAGATTATACTCTGCGTTGGCAAAATCCACCAACTGCGGTTTCATCACTGACCAACGATATCGGATACATCACAGCCAATTACCCAGGTACTTTTGAATCAACCGGCCTACAGGTAAATGGTAACGCACACGTTACAGGTAATTTACAAGTAGATGGAGTGTTTACTTTCACTGGCACAGCCACAGTTATCAGCGTAAGTTCTGCTACATTCTTTGGTAATGCCAACGGTTTTGGTGCGTTCTACGCAGGGGTAGTTGGTTATACTCCACTACCTTATACAGTAGCACAGTTTACAGCCAACTACGGCGACTACAGCCAGATTAACTTCCAAAACTTAAACAATAGTGCCACAGCGTCAACTGATTGGGTGGCCACAGCAGACAATGGCAGTGACTCTACTAACTTTATCGACCTAGGTATCGCAGGCAGTAATTGGAACGGCACACAGGCCAACAGTCTTGGCACAGCCTTAGGTGCTAATGATGCTTATCTATATGCTCAAGGTGGTACAGGTGGCGGTAACCTAGTATTAGGTACAACCAGCATAGGCAAGGCAGTTAAGATCTTAGCAGGGCAATCAGGTGCCGCAGGAGTTGTGGCACAGTTTAATGCTAATGGGTTGACACTAAGCACAGGAACAGGCATTACATTCCCTGACGGTACACAACAAACTAGTGCTGTTAGTTCTACAGGTACAGTGGTACTGAGCACACTTAATGTTACTAATCTAAGTGCAACTAACATTACAATCAATGGACAAACTGTTACAGCTGGAATCAGTACTGCCACAGTTAATGCTTTAATCGCAAATAGTCTAACAAACTATGCAACACAAAGTTATGTAACAGGTCAAGGATACTTAACGTCAAGCACAGTTAATCAATATGTAACCAGTGGAATTAGTACAGCTTCTGTTAATGCATTAATTGCAAATAGTTTAACCAACTATGTTAAGATAGGTACAACTGCTAATTTTATAGGCACAGGTACAGCAAGTTCAACTAATACAGGTATCTTACAGGTACAAGGCGGCGCTGGTATTAGCGGCAATCTATATGCTAATACAATTTACAGTGGTGATGGATATTTCAGAGGACCAGCAGGATACGGAAATATATCTCTTGCTTCGGGCGGCAGTGTTTATCTAAGTGAAGTTGTTATAAACGGCACTGGATTAATTAAAGGTCCAGGTGGAAGTACACACATCGCATTGCTTTCAGGTACAGGTGGTAGTGTTAAGTTTTATAATACTGCTAGTATTGCAGGTACAACATCTGCTACTTCAACTACAACTGGTGCTTTAGTAGTAAGTGGAGGAATTGGTGTAGGCGGCGATGTTTATGTTGGCGGCACCGTTACAGCTAACAAGTTTGTCGGTGATGGTTCAAGCCTAACTAATGTTACAGTAACACAACAGGCTAACATTGTTGGTGTACAGCCTAATGTAACTTTAGTAGCAGGCAGTTACAGTTATGTGTTTGATAACACCAGTAACTTTACAATGCCTACTAATGGTGATATCATAGTACCAGGCGCCAGTGGTAATATTAATGTAGGTAATACTGTATCTGCCGCCCAGACTGGTACTTCAGGTGGCTATGCTTTCATAGCAGGACCCGGCGCCACAAGTCAAGTAGCGTTGGGATTACAAGGTACAACTGGCACAGCGGCCAACATGGCCATTCGTGATAACTCTACTGTAGCAAGTAGCATCTATTACGATGTAAGTATCGGTGGTGCAAGTCACGGTATGCATCAGTTTAGAGGAACAAGCGGTTATACACAGTATGCTCAAATTGATCGTTATGGCATTAACTTGCCAACTCGTCCTGCGTTCCGTGTATATGGTGCAGGCACAACAAATAATTTGTCAACAACAGTTAACACTAATGGAATATTAAACGGCAATAACTACGCAGTTGATTATCAACAGAGTACAGCATTGAATACATCAACAGGCGTGTTTACGGCTCCAGTCGCAGGTTTATACAGCATCCATCTTAACGCCCGTGTTTACAACAATACTGCACCGTTAGCACAGGTCATTGTCATAAAGAACTACAATACTAGTACTAGCGCAAATATGGTCATGTGGGAATCAGGGGCTAATCCTTCAATCAACCATTTTGGTGTCAGCACCATAGCCAAACTAGCAGTAGGCGACACGCTAGTAGCCAAGGTAACAGTAGGATCAATCAACTTTGATGCCAACGACAGTTGGGCAGTGGCCTACATAGGATAAACGATGATCATCCAAGGTGTGACTATTAAAAATACTACTGTGGCTGATCCCTACATCACCACCAGTAATCTTGCCATATGGCTTGATGCCAATAACTCATCAAGTTATCCCGGTACGGGCACGGCTATTACAGACTTATCAGGCAATAGTCGTACTCATACACTTAGCAACAGTAATCTCTATACTACACTTGGTGGAGTGAAATGTTTCAACTGCTCGTCTGTAGGGCAGGTCATCCTGGCTATGTCCCAATCCACTATACCGATAGCCACAAACTTTACCTATATTACATGGACTAGAGTGCGAGCCAGTACCTCAGGGTTTAGAACCCTGTTCAGATCCGGCGGCACAGGCGGACATGCTATCATTATCAACAACGGAACTAACACCCTAGGCATGTGGGATAATCTTCCTGACAACACTGGATTTAACAGTTCAGGCTACGATATGTCGGCTTATAATGATGTTTGGGCTCAATGGGCCGTAGTAGGTGATGCTTCAGGGCAAACATTCTACATCAACGGACAACAGGTAGGATCCTCAACAGCTAAATCAGTTGCTGGCCAATATCACTATGCCTGGGGCAATATTCAATCAGCTAACGACCAGCCCTGGGGCTATGTAGCCAACATGTGTTTATACAATACCAAACTTACCCAGGTACAGATACAACAGAACTACGGATACTATAAAACGCAGTTCGGAGTTTAACAAATTTACAATAAATATGACAAACAGGATCAAATAAGATGGCAATATTAAACTTTCCAAACACTAGACAAGATGGTAGCCCGTTACAGGCAAATGATCAGTATACAGGCGATAATGGAGTTACTTATATCTATGACGGAGCCAAGTGGATAGGACATGCTGTCGCACA